>FYBJ01001388.1_pt1 | contig 124290 bp, 111 predicted proteins | sample 1134611 | NCBI WGS metagenome assembly FYBJ01 (sample SAMEA104116008, study PRJEB20421) | marine metagenome | isolation source: marine
AGTCAGTTTCGCCGCTGGCGTTCTCTTTGTTTCTTGTAGGTGGTGCAACTGCACTTTCAGCCAGCAATCCAGACGAGGGGGCGGTTCCGCCTCAAGACGCATTCACGCCAATCGAGCGCTATGGCATCACCTATGACAAGCCGCGCGACATTGCCGAATTCTATCTCAATCAGTTTGGTCTCCATCGCAACGATGCCGATGTGAACGAGTTTCGCCATCCAGGCGATCGCTCGATGCGCATTCTGATTGTGACGGCCGACGAGGTGGAAAACCACTCCGTTACAGGTGTCCAATGGCGCCTTGGCGTCAGGTTTTCCAATGGGCAATGGCAAGCTGTCGAAGCTGGCATGCGACGCAAGTGCGCGCGTGGCGAGAACGCTGGTCAATGGACGAAGAGCGTATGTCCCTGACGCTCGCCTCCGCCCCTCTAGCCGACAGCAAATCGGATTTCCCCGGCCTGTTGACGGCTGACGGGAAGGCATGGCACTATCTCGATACTGCAGCGACGGCGCAGAAGCCGCAGGCGGTTATTGATGCGATGGCGCGTGCGCTGGGCCAGGATTATGCCACCGTGCATCGCGGAGTGTACTCGCGCTCGGCAGAGATGACTCTTGCTTATGAGGCGGCGCGCCGCCGCACAGCTGACTTCATCGGCGGCAAGGAAGAGGAAATTGTATTTGCACGCGGCGCAACCGAAGCGATCAATCTGGTCGCGGCAACATGGGGCGCAGCGAATATCGGCGAAGGCGACCGCATTCTGCTTTCAGCGCTGGAGCATCACTCAAATATTGTGCCGTGGCAGATGCTGGCAGAGAAGGTTGGCGCGCATATCGATATCTGCCCGCTCACCAGTGATCACCAGATCGATCTGGATGCCGCCGAGGCCATGCTGACCGAGCGGCACAAACTTGTCGCGCTAGCGCATGTCTCGAATGTACTCGGCTCGGTCCTCGATGCGAAACGCGCGGCGGGCCTGGCGCATGGCGTGGGCGCAAAACTACTGCTCGATGGGTGCCAGGCGGCGCCTCGTCTGAAGCTTAATGTCGCGGCGCTCGATTGCGATTTCTACGTCTTCAGTGCGCACAAACTCTATGGCCCGACCGCGATTGGCGCACTTTGGGCGCGGAGCGAAATTCTGAACGCAATGCCGCCATATCAAGGCGGCGGTGCGATGATCGACCGCGTCACATTCGACAAAACCACTTACGCGCCTGCCCCGCAGCGCTTTGAAGCGGGCACGCCGGCGATTACCGAAGCCGTCGCGCTGCATGCAGCGATCGACTATGTCGATGCCATCGGCATGGACGTGATCCACGCACGTGAGACTGCATTGGTCGCCCAATTGCGCGACGCGCTCAGCCCAATGAACGATGTGACGATTTATGGCCCGGCAGACAGCGCGGGCATCGTCAGTTTCATGCTAGACGGGGTTCATCCGCATGATCTGGGCACCATATTGGACGAAGCCAATGTCGCGATCCGTGCCGGGCATCACTGCGCACAGCCACTCATGGATTATCTCGGCGTGCCTGCCACTGCGCGCGCAAGCTTTGGATTGTATTCGGACGAAAGCGATGTCGAAGCGCTGCTCGACGGGATTGTTAGAACAAGAAAGATTTTCGCTTAGGAAGCGCCTATGAATAAGCCATCTGAGGAAAAGGAATTCATTGCGGCACCTTCGCCGACAGAGCAGGTTGTGAAGCCACCTCGTGCGCGCGTCGAGGATGCGGTTGACCCTGATTCTGAAAGCGCAAGCGACAAGCTTGAGCGCAAGCGCGATTATCTCGAAGGGTTCCTTGCGAAGAAGCCGGAGAATGTTTCCCCTGCCGAGCCAGGCGGCGAACTGCATGATGCGGTGATCGCTGCGCTGAAAGAGATTTACGATCCCGAAATCCCGGTCAACATCTATGATCTTGGCCTGATCTATGGTGTCGAGATCACCGAAGATGCCGATGCGATGGTTACGATGACGCTGACCACGCCCCATTGTCCGGTGGCTGAGTCAATGCCGGGTGAAGTCGAGCTGCGCGCCGCCAGTGTGCCGGGTATACGCGACGCTGAAGTGTCGCTTGTATGGGACCCGCCATGGGGACCGGACAAGATGACTGACGAAGCGCGGCTTGAACTGGGGATGCTGTAAGATGACAGACACTAAGACACGCCAGATGCCCGCCGCAGTAACCCTGACAAAAGGCGCTGAGGCCCGTATTGCCGAACTGATGGCCAAGGCGCCTGACGATGCCATTGGCGTCAAGCTGTCGACCCCGCGGCGGGGCTGCTCTGGCCTCGCCTATTCTGTCGACTACGTCACGGAAGAAGCCAAGTTTGATGAGAAGATTGAAACGCCCGGCGGCGTTTTCTACATCGATGGCGCAAGCGTGCTCTATCTGGTCGGCTCAATCATGGATTGGGTCGAGGATGATTTCACCGCTGGCTTCGTATTCGAAAACCCCAATGCCAAGGGCGCATGCGGCTGCGGCGAAAGTTTCATGGTCTGAGTTGCGCCAAATGGCGCCCCTCAGCCCTCTTCGATGATCCGGGATAGCAACGCGCGTTCCAGATCATCGACTTCGCCATCGGCATCAATCATCTTGTCCAGCCACGCCTGCTCAAAATCGTCCACCAGATTGCCGGCGGCTGCCGCTTCGGCATAGTTTTGGCCCTTGGTATTCTTGCCGAAGACCTTGCCAAAGTGGTTGCGTACCTGAGGCAATTCTCGCGCCATCGCGCCCATGAATCGGCCAACGCGCGCTTCGTTGTCTGCGATAAAGGCTTCGAGCTCTTTCACCCGCGAATGGTCTAGCTGGGCGTTCTGAAGCTGAAATCCCTTGAGGTAATTCGCGACGCCATCGACGAAGAGCTCATCCCAAAGCGGTGAATTCTCGTCTTGAAGGGTGGCATCTTTCAGGCGGAACAGCAGTTCGGCATCAAACCGGCTGACCGCAGCTGGCCCATAGCCGCCACTGGCAAAGATCACGCGGCGCAATATCTTGCACTCTGCGGCTGAAATGTGCGCAGCTGACAGTTCGCCGCCACAGCGGGTCGGGCCCACGCCAGTCATCACTTCCTGTTCGATCTGGCGCAGCACATATGCCTTGAGAAATTCGGGCACGTTCTGCGCTTTCTCGATGATGCGAACCAACGCCTCCAGCTCGGCCATGCTTTCAACCTTGCCGTCGTGGTCGATGCATCCGATCAGCCAACGGGCTTCGTCATCACTGCACATATTTCGCGGTTCGGTGCCATTGAGCACGAATTCACCGATTGCCTCGACAAAAAAGCCGACCCATTCGTCGGACCGCTCCTGGATTGTGTCATTGATGGCAAAGATCGCTTCGGCTTCTTCGCGATATATCTTACCGTCACCCCAGCCCAGCTGACGCAGGGAAAACAATTCCTCTTTTGTGATGATTCCGTCTTCAGCGACGCGAGAGGCGAGATCGGCAAACTGGACGCTCATTGGATGCAATTCCCTGATTGATTTGGGAATCTTGTATCAGAAGAGCCTTAAAACAGAGTTACCAGCCAGATGCCGGGCTATCGCCTGCGCAGCGCACGTACGCAGGCCGCACGATCGACATTGCGCCCATCACTCGCGCGGCGCGCTTCCACGTGGGCAGCAGTGGGCGTCGCGCCAGGCCTGTCAGGGTAGAGAAACACGTCGAGCACACAGGCTTCACCGGCAAACTGCAGCTTGCGTGCATCGCCTTCGCGCACGTCGAGCTGCGGGTTGCCGAATTGACGCTGCAACTGCGCTGCGCCTGCGCCAATCACACCTTCCAGACCCGCTCCACTCATGACCTGTGGCGCACCCGGAGTTGTGGCGAGGATAGCGGGCGTGCCTGGCGGGTTGCGCTGGCTTTGCGATGCAGGTTCGGGCCGCGATGATGTGCCATCGGGCACGATGATCGGGCCACCACCAGTAGAGACGCATGCCGACAGCAGCGGCGCAGCAGCCAGGAAGGTCACAAAAGTGCGAATCGGCGACATGAAAAGCCCTTATGGTAATTTATTGCGAGAAATTTGCACCAAATGGGTTCCTGTGGCCGCGCCGATGACAGGGGCAAGCAGATTTGCAAACGGGACAGCCATCAGCCCGGCAATTGCTCCCCCAAGCAGAAGGCGGTCCAAGCTGCCAACGGGCGTGGCTGCATCCGGCGTTGGCCGGTGCCTGAGCCACCCCATATCGGTAAGCTCGCGGCCCAACAGGACAGCGTTGACTAACAAGAACACCACCGCAGGCCCAATAGCCGTGAAAAACAGGATCAATGCGATGGGAAGCGCGAGCGCGTTGAACAGCAGGGCGCGGCCGGCTCCGCGCAGGCTGTTTGACAGATCCTGATGAAACGGCAGCTCGCGCGCTGTCGCGGCGCATTCGGGATAATGGCATTGCTCGACCGCCAGAACGACCTCGTCAGCAAAGAACTGCATCACCGCCAGTGCGACTATGCGAAACAGAAACCAGACGGCAGCCAATGATATGACCCACGACAGCACGACATAAGTGTCGCCCTCTACCTCGAGGTAATAACCCAAAAACCGCGGCAGGCTCTCGGCCAAGGAAAATGCGAAAACGCCGAGCACTATAATCGTGATTGTCAGACTTTTCGCCAGCACCTTCAGGATCGCCCGATCCGACAATTGTCCAACCGCAAGGGCCAGCGATTTTGCAACAGCGCTCATTGCTGCCATTTCCATTGCTCGCGCCCCCAAGTCAACGCTGACTGAAGAATGACAAGCCATTCTGTCCTTGGCCTGCGCTGACTTGCACGCTAGGCGGCGCGTCGTAAGTTGCTCATTGTAGTTTTAGGAATTTCCGTGACTGAACCCCGCTATGACGTGATCGCCATCGGCAATGCTATCGTAGACATTATCGCATCGTGCTCTGAAGAACTGATCGAGGAGCTCCAGCTCAATCGTGGCGGGATGACGCTGCTTGATGAGGCGCGCGCAGAAGAACTGTATGCAGCGATGCCCCCAGCCCGCGAAATCTCGGGCGGATCGGCGGCCAATACGCTCGCCGGTCTCTCGACGCTTGGCTTGCAATGCGCCTTTATCGGCCAGGTAGCCAATGACCAGCTGGGCAAGGTGTTCGCACATGACATGCGCGCGACCGGAATCGATTTCGACACGCCGATGCGCGAAGGTGAACCCGCAACCGGGCGCTGCCTGATCTTCGTGACGCCAGATGGCGAGCGCACAATGAACACCTCCCTTGGGGCCGGGCAATTCCTGCCAGCTGAATCACTGAGTGAAGACCTGATCGCGTCGAGCGCAATCCTCTATCTCGAAGGCTATCTGTGGGACCCGGAAGAACCGCGCAAGGCGATGCGACGCGCGATCGAAGTTGCGCGACGCGCGGGCCGCAAGGTCGCCTTCACTGCCAGCGAAAGCTTTGTGATTGAACGCCACGGCGACGATTTCCGCCAGATGCTCGATGATGGCGTGATCGACATTCTGTTCGTCAACGAGCATGAGCTCGCGACGCTGACTGGCCTGAATGACTTTGAAGCCGGAGTGGCGGCGGTTGCTGCTAAAGTTCCGGTTCTGGTCGCAACCCGCAGCGAGAAGGGCGCCATAGCCATCGCGCACGGCGAACGCGCTGAAGTGAAGGCAGAGCCGGTCGACAAGGTGATCGATACAACCGGCGCCGGTGACCAGTTCGCGGCGGGATTCCTCTCAGGATTTGTCAAAGGCGAGCCACTTGAGAAATGTCTCAAGCGCGGCGCAATCACGGCTGCCGAGGTTATCAGCCACTACGGACCGCGGCCCGAAGCGGACCTGAAGGCCCTTATCATCGAAAAACTGGGCTAAGCGTTACTCAAGCAGGCACTGCAGCAGGCCTCGCCGGAGCGCCGCCCGCCCGCCAGCCAAACCATCCGGCGGCGGCCCCAGCGGCGAGTCCGGCAACAAGGGTCGCGCTGTCAGGGATTGTTGCATAGGCTGCGAAGGCAGAGTCCAGCCCCGGGACCAGGTATGCAAACCAAACAAACAAGGCCTGCAACGCCATGAAGCAGCTCGCCACCAGCCATGGAGCCCCGTTCTTGCGATCCATGGAATAGAGGCCCATCGCGAGAGCCACCATCATCAGGTCGCTAAAAGCGATTGAACTCATCACTTCGTGCGGACCTTCAGTCCGGATTACATTAAGCCAGGGAATGTACTGGTCCATCAATCTGCCGAACGGAGATTCAAAGAGAATCATCGGTGTCGCAAGCATGTAGCCGGCGTGGAGCTTCAGATTGCGCCGGTTCTTCAGCGCCAAGTAAAACAACGTACAATAGGCCACCAATGCGATAGCCAGAGCTCCGCCAAACTTCGGCCCTGCATACGCGATGAATTCGCTTTCCTGCGCGACAAAGCGATCTGCGGTTACATTAATGATCATAACAAAGCCCAGCATCAGCAGCGGGAAAAGTATAAAACTCGCCAGGCCCATCTGCTTGTGGAGCGCGTTGGCGCGCTGATGGATTGAAACATGCTGCGCGATCAGCAGCATCAGCCAAGTCATCGATGTTACGGCGTGAACATGGAAAGCAAGCGGCATAGGGCCGCTTACGACCGAAAAATAGCTTGCCCAGAAACCACCGAAGATAACCAGCAGCACTGCGCCAACAAAATAGTGAGCGTGTTTGTAAGGCACCGAGAACCCCCTTTTCCCGATGCGACCCAGAGATATCCTACCATGAAGGATTGGCGAATGCCAAGTCCGCGGCGCTAATCTGGCAGTTTGCGATAATCGTCACTACGCAGTGTGAGGATATAGTCTGCGATATCCTCGACTTGTGGTGGATCGAGATCGAAGTCCATCATCTCAGGATAATTGTGCGCATCGGTAAGCCAACCGACCAGGGTCGCCTTCGTTAGACCCTCTCGATTGGCGATATCCGCAAATGGAGGCGACAAGGGGTTGGGGGAAAGATCGGGCGGCTCAACCGAATGACATCCTCCGCAGGCGGCTTGAACAAATGCCAGCCGGTCATACTCAGCCGATGATGAGTCATCGAGTGCTGGTGCACCGGCCACGCCATGCTCAGATGCCGAATAGGCGCAAGCACCTGCAAAGAGCACAAGGGCAATCGAGAAACAGACTCTCTTCATCGCGCTTTCCTTCAAACAAGACGTATCAAATAAAGCGTGGCTAGCGCCCGCGCACAATGATCTAGATCAATTTTGCGCCTCGCGCTCCACTTCGCGCCAGCCAATATCGCGGCGGCAGAACCCGCTGGGAAAATCGATTGCATCGACCGCTGCATAGGCGGCTGCCTGCGCTTCGGTTGCATTCGCGCCAGTTGCCGTCACATTGAGCACACGCCCGCCATTAGCGACCAGCTGACCATCGCGCATTGCGGTGCCCGCGTGGAACACCTTCGCACCGCTGGCCTCCGCATCACCCAGGCTGATTGCGCCACCCTTAGCCGGCGTGTCGGGATAGCCCCTCGCTGCCATCACAACGGTCATCGCGGTTTGCGACGAGAACTCACCCGACGTGCCCTGAAGCGAGCCATTCGCACAGGCAAGCATGATCGCCGCCAGATCGCTTTCTAGCCGCGTCATCAAGACCTGACATTCCGGATCGCCGAAACGGCAATTGTATTCGATCAGTTTGGGGCCGGCCTCTGTCAACATCAGCCCGGCATAGAGCACCCCTGAATAGGGCATGCCTTCCTCACGCATTGTGCGCACGGTTGGCTCGATGATTTCAGCCATCACGCGCGCTTGCAGTTGCTCTGTCAGAACTGGCGCTGGCGAATACGCACCCATACCGCCGGTATTGGGGCCGACATCGCCATCGCCCACGCGCTTGTGGTCTTGCGCTGTGCCGAAAGGGATGATCGCGGTGCCATCAGTGAGTGCGAAGAAACTTGCCTCCTCGCCGGTCATGAACTCCTCGATCACCACCTCTGCGCCTGCTTCACCGAACTGCCCGCCGAACATGTCAGCCAGCGCAGCTTCAGCGTCTAAGCGGTTCTCCGCGATCACCACGCCTTTGCCCGCGGCCAACCCGTCCGCCTTCAAGACATAGGGCGGTTCGAAACGATCGAGCGCTGCTTTCGCCTCATCCAATGAAGTTGTTCGCACGTATCCCGCGGTAGGGATACCGGCACGTTCGCACAGATCCTTGGTAAAGCCCTTGCTTCCTTCGAGCTGCGCAGCAGCCTTGCTGGGGCCGAACACAGGAATTTCGAAATCGCGCAGACTGTCTGCCAAACCGTCAACCAATGGCGCCTCCGGCCCGATCACAACCAGGCCGACGTTGTGCGCTTCGCAAAAATCGACGACCGCGGCGTGACTGCTTGCGTTGAGGCCAACCAGCTCGGCTTCTTCGGCGATCCCGGGATTGCCAGGTGCTGCGAACAATTTGGTGCATGTGGGGGATTGCGCCAGCTTCCACGCCAGCGCATGTTCGCGCCCACCTGAACCGAGCAAAAGGATATTCATGGCCGCTTCGTCCCCTGATGATGGCAATAACGGGCTGGTAGCGCGCGAGCGGCAAAGCGACAACGCCGAGCCTCTCTCGATCACCGAGATTTCTGCTGCGCTCAAGCGAACAGTTGAGGATCGTTTCGGTTTTGTGCGGTTGCGCGGGGAATTGTCAGGCGTGAAACGCGCCGCGTCTGGCCACCTTTACCTTGCGCTGAAAGACGAGAATGCTGTGTTGGATGGCGTGATGTGGCGCGGCAATGCCCAGCGTCTCGCTTTCGTCCCGGAAGACGGGATTGAAGTGATCGCCAGCGGAAAACTTACCACTTATCCCGGGCGCTCCAAATACCAGATCGTGATCGACAGTCTGGAGATCGCAGGCGAGGGGGCACTGCTCGCGCTGCTGGAGAAGACCAGGCAGAAGTTAGAAGCCGAAGGGCTGTTCGCGCGCGAACGCAAGCAGGCTTTGCCCTTCCTGCCCCAAGTGATTGGCGTTGTGACGTCGCCCACGGGTTCGGTCATCCGCGATATCCTGCACCGATTGGCGGACCGCTTCCCCAGCCAAGTGCTGGTCTGGCCGGTATTGGTGCAAGGGCAGGGTGCGGCCGAGCAAGTTGCCGGCGCCATACGCGGATTCGCCGCGCTTGATGCGGATGGCCCGGTTCCTCGCCCCGATGTTGTGATCGTTGCGCGCGGGGGTGGCTCGATCGAAGACCTGTGGAGCTTCAACGAAGAAGTGGTGGTGCGCGCCATCGCCGATTGTCCGATCCCCGTCATCTCTGCGGTCGGACATGAAACCGACACAACACTGGCTGACTATGCCGCGGACCGCCGCGCACCCACGCCCACCGCCGCAGCCGAGATGGTGGTGCCTGTGCGCGCGGACTTGATCGCGACCGTCGCCGATCTGGCCAATCGTCAGCGCCGCGCAGTGCTTCGCCCGGTCGAACTTGGGCGTGAACGGCTGGAGGCGCGGGTGCGCCGTATGCCTAAGCTGGAGGCGCTGTTTCAGCCGCATGCCCAGCGTCTGGACGAGCTGTTTGAACGTTTGCGGCGCGGTTTGCGTGACCGGGCGGGGCAGGGTCGAGAGAAACTGGCGGGCACCTCGGCCCGGCTGTCGCCGACGCTGCTCAAACGCAGCATGGAAGATGCAAGTCGCCAGCTGGCACGGGTTCGTTTGACACCCGATCTTGTCCGGCGCCCGATGATGCAAAAGCAGGACGCGCTCATCGCGCTGGCGCGGCTGGCGCAGCAATTCCACCCGGAAGAGCCGTTGAAGCGCGGTTATGCGATTGTGCGCGATGGCAAGGACAAAGCGCTGACTTCGCGCAAGATGGCTGCCAAAGAGACAGCATTGGTGCTGCAGTTCGCAGATGGCCGATTGGAAGTCTCTCAAGGCGATGATTCGTCGCTCAAGAGACCGGCAAAGCCGGCACGCAAGAAACCATCAGTGCCGCCGAAACAAGACGACCTGTTCGGTTAATTGTCGGTTCGGCATTGGCTTGCTAAAGGAGCTGTCATGTTGATGAATTCCGGAAATGGCGAAGCCAAACTTCACTACGGTGCCAGCGCCTTTAGAGTGGTGCGCGGAGGCAATTTTGTGCGTTGCGCGGTCAGCGGCGAAGCAATCCAGCTCGAAGAGCTGCGGTATTGGAGCGCTGAATATCAGGAAGCCTATGCGACCTGCGAAATCGCGACCAAGCGGTTGACCGCCGAACCATGAGGTCTGCCCTCGCCGGTGTTGGACTGCTGGCGCTTGCAGCCTGCGAGAATGCGCCGCGCGACAATGCACCGAATCCGCTGCTACCGACCCTGGCTCTCGCATCGGCTGTTCCCAACGATAATGCCGAGATTTCGACCGGCCGCGACGCGATTGAACTCGCCGGGGAACTGACTCAAGGCGGCTGGGTCAAAGGTCTGGTGCCGCGTGGGACAGAATTGGCCACGCTTGGTGATACGCGGCTAAGCGTTGATACGGATGGCCGTTTCTTTGCAGCATTTGATCGCGATGCGACCGGCCCGGCAATCCTTCGGGCCACGCTTGAAGACGGCCGCGTGATCGAACGCCAGATTGATGTGGCTCCGCGAGCGTGGAATATCGAGCATGTCAACGTTGCCAAGCGCAGCGGTGGCAGTAGCGAGGCGTGGTGGAAGAAGCGCGAGCCCGAATGGCTGGCAATCAAAGCTGCGCGCGAGAAAGTCACCGGCGCGACCGGCTGGCAGCAGGATTTTATCTGGCCGGTCAAGGGCCGTATCTCCGGGCGTTTCGGTTCGCAGCGTATCTATCGCGGCGAACCGGGCAGCTATCATTCCGGCCTCGATATTGCCCCGGGCGCGGGCACGCCCTTCGTTGCACCTGCTGATGGGGTTGTGGTTCTCGCGGCGGACAATTTCTCGCTGGAAGGCAATCTGTTGATCATCGATCACGGGCACGGATTGAACAGCGCGTTTCTGCATGCCTCGCGCCTGATGGTGCGCGAAGGTGACCAAGTGACACAAGGCCAGCATATCGGAAATGTCGGCGCGTCAGGTCGCGCAACCGGCCCGCATCTGCATTGGAGCCTGAAATGGCACGATGCGCGGCTAGACCCACTGCTGTTTGTAGCCCCCGAGGCATAGCCCGAAGCCGGCAACAAAAAAGCGCGCAGATTTCTCTGCGCGCCCTTTGATCAACTTGCGCCCCTTGCGGGACCAGTGGATTATGCAGCTTCTTTAGCTGCCTTCTTGAGCTCGCGCTTCACCTTGACGGCGCGCGCAGAAAGCTTCTCGTCCTTGGTCTTCAAGAGCCAGTTGTCCAAACCGCCATTGTGCTCAACCGAACGCAGACCGTTGGTTGATACGCGGAACTTGAAGCTGCGGCCCAGCTTCTCGCTCAGCAGCGTAACGTTCTGCAGGTTTGGCAGGAACACCCGCTTGGTCTTGTTGTTAGCGTGGCTAACGTTGTTACCTACCTGGCGACCTTTGCCGGTCAGTTCGCAAATGCGCGACATGATATCTCTCGTTCGTTTTCTATGGTTGGCCTTGGATGCGAATCGGCAGGCCATCAAAAATTCGGTCTGAAACCACTGGTTTCCCGCGAAGGCGGGCGCATAGCGGGGGCTTCCCGAATCGTCAAGCAAAGTTGCGGCCTGACGCGCATACGGCTAGCGCGGTTGATATGACCAAGTGGCCCATCCCTCACCCAATGCAGCTCGCGCTGGATGCCGCGCGTGCGGCCGGGGCGCAAGGCGAAGTGCCTATTGGCGCGGTGATTATGAAGGGCGATGAAGTGCTCAGCGTGGCTGCCAATCGCACGCGCACCCCGCCTGACCCGACTGGCCATGCAGAGATTGTTGCCTTGCGCGAAGCCGCGGTGAAGCTGGGCGGCGAACGGCTGACAGACTGCGATCTTTATGTCACGCTGGAGCCTTGCGCGATGTGTGCGGGTGCGATCAGCCATGCTCGCATCGGCAGCCTCTACTACGCTGCGAGCGACCCCAAAGGTGGAGCAGTGGAACACGGCGCGCGCGTGTTCGAGCATCCGCAAGCGCTACATAGACCAGAGGTCTATTCGGGTATGGGTGAAGCTGAAGCTGCTGAAATATTGCGCGATTTCTTCAAGGCGCGGCGGTGATGATCTGAATGTCCGCTAACGACCCAGTTGCGGACGAAGAGAGCCTCAGCAACCACCAATAGGAAAGCCGCCATACTGTAAGGGGGTTTACAATATGGCGGCTTGCACTTATTTTCAGCGACATGAAGCCCGCTCTTGTCTCAACCCACGTGCCTTTCCCTACAGCGTTGGATGCGCTGACATTCCGTTTTGAAGACGTACCTCGTCTTTTGCGCCGAATCTTTGACATCGCGATTGAGGGCTATGACCTGAATCGCTCGCAATGGCGTTTGCTGGCCTACGTTCTGCGTGATGAGGGCATGACGCAGACCGAACTTGCACGCGCGCTTGAGCTGGAACGTGCCAGTGTCGGCCAGGCAATCGACGCACTTGAGCGCAAAGAGCTGGTCGAACGGATGAAGTTCCCCGGTGATCGTCGTGTTTGGCGCATTCACGCGACCGCCAAGGCGCGGCAGCTTGTTCCTGAACTGCGGGAGACCATCAATGAAATTCACGAGCAGATGTTCGCTGGCTTTTCGACCGATGAAGTCTCGAAGCTGCACGAATTTCTCGATCGTATCATGACCAATCTGGAGGAATGATCGCCGTGGCCAATCAGCTGAAAACCACCGTGGACCAGGCGCTGGAAGGCATAGACCCCAGCGTGCTTTCCCGTTTCGTCGACGGCAGCATTCACCCGCTCTTGCGCCGTTTTCGAGTTGAAGCGCCCGTGCACTATTGCAAGGACAGCCCCTATGGCCCGTATTGGTCCATCACCAAGCATCGGGACATCATCGAGATCGAAGCGGTCCCAGCGACCTTTTCTTCCGATACGGCCAATGGTGGGATTGCGATCCTCGACGCGGATCAGTCGCTTGAGCAATCCACGATGGAAAGCTTCATAGCGATGGACCCACCACGCCACTCAGCCAAGCGCCGTACCGTTGCCCCCGCCTTCACTCCAACGGAGATTGGACGGCTTTCGGAAAGCATCAAGGAGCGAACCAGCGACCTGCTTGACGGTCTTCCGCGTGGGACCGAGTTCAACTGGGTCAAAGAGGTTTCAGTCGCACTGACGCGTGACATGCTCGCAATCCTGTTTGATTACCCCTGGGAAGAGCGGGACAACCTCATAAAGTGGTCCGACGCCATCACGTCCTTCGATATGATTGCCAATGCGCCACAGGAGCGCATGGCGCTCATCTTCGAGATGGCGACCGCCTTTCATAAGCTCTGGGATGAACGCTCAAAGGCAGGCCCTGCGCCCGATCTCTTGTCTATGATGATTCATTCCGACGCGTTTGAGCAAATGAGCGCGCAGGAGTTCCTTGGAAACATGGCCTTGTTGATCGTGGGCGGAAACGACACTACCCGCAATTCGATGTCTGCGATTATCGCTGGTTTCAGCCAGTACCCCGAAGAATGGCAAAAGATACTCGACGACGAGAGCCTGATCCCCAACGCCGCGAGCGAGTTGATCCGTTGGCAGTCCCCGGTTGCTCACATGCGTCGCACTGCCGTCGAAGACACCGAGTTTCGCGGGCATCAGTTCAAGGCAGGCGACAAGATCATCCTCTGGTATCTCTCAGGCAACCGTGACGAAGCGGTATTCGAAGACGCAGACAGAATCATGGTCGACCGAAAGAACGCGCGCCGGCACCTATCATTTGGGTATGGTGTCCACCGGTGTGTGGGCGCGCGACTTGCAGAGCTTCAAATCCAGATACTGCTGTCCGAGATGCGATCGCGAAAGCTCATGCCCCATCTCGTGGGAGACATAGTGCGAGCCGAAAACTCATTCATCAATGGGATCACGCAGCTGCCTGTTCGCCTGCCGGGCTAAAGGCACAAAGCAGCGACCAGCCTTCGTCCGCTTTCCACCCAGAAACGGACATCTGCCCGAGACTTTGCTGCTCCAGCCATCCGCGCGAATTCAGCTTCACGGCCACCATTTCAGGCTCCCAATGCTGCCCGTATGCATCCGAGAACGCGCGGCGGTGATCGTCAGCCCTCTAGCCAGGCAATTGCCTGACCTTGCTCGTCAAGACCGAACGATTTGATATCCGCCTTCACAAACGCGCTGGTGAACTCCGCGTAGCGACGCACCCATTTGGGCCCGCCCACGATTGCATAGCGTTCCAGTTTGCGGGCAATCTCGAGCTTGCCTGACAGAACCTCGCGGCTCAGCAATCTGTCGAGGTCAAACCCGTGCCAATTGCGGATGACGAGCAGCAGGCGGGTACAACCCGCTTCTTCCATACGCTTGCGCACCAAGGCTACACCGCGTTCGGATTCCTCACGGTCGAGGCGGCCTGACAACTCAAACCCCGCAAGGCCCGACTTGCCCAGTTCCAGTTCCTTGATTGCGCCAGCGTGCGGGCCGGCGCTAGTTTCGAGCACCCATGCCTTTGCCGCCTCGGCTTCGTCCTCATCGTAGACTTCGTAAACTACTCCGGGAAGCAATGCGCTTTCGAGCCGTGCGCCCGTCCGGACCCAATCATTGTCAGAGATGATCGCGATCCGGTCCAGACCATAAACCCATTTGAAAAGGCTTGGCATATGCGCAAGTTCGATAGCGACCGCCGACAGAGTGAAATCTGTGACGGCTGTCACGTCGATCAGCAGATTGCCGCCGCCCCCCGCTTCATTTCGTTCCTTGGCGAATGAAACGAGGCGTTCGGCGTCATCTTGCCGGAATTCAGCTATCACAACCATGCGATAGGCGCGCTCGGATAGTTTTTCGATTTCGATCATACATTCAGATTTACACGAGTCGTTTTCAAAGCTCATTGATCAGCATCAATTGCCGATCACAGCCCCCGCCAGATTCTGGCAGGAGCATTGTCATCCGCGCCAAACCGCCCTCGATCGCATTTGGTCGGCATAAAGTCCTTGCCATAACACAGCCTTAGCTCCTCCAGCCAACCGCGCGAGTTTAGCTTCACGCCCACCATTTCAGGCTCCCAATGCCGCCCGTTTGCATCCGAGAACGCGCGGCGGATGTCGCCCGCGGTCAAATTCTCCTGCCGCGAAATCCGGTCATAATCGGGTATGCGCAGGCTATTCCATAGAATGCGGGTGACACGGAAATAGACTTCAGGGCGTGAGACCATGCAGCTGCCATGCTTGGCCCATTGCCGCGCGATCAGCCGGGTCGAGGGCGTCATGCACATATTCTTGCGTGCCTCGGCCTGACTGACGGCTCGCTGCGTGGGGCACCACTGCGGCCAGGTGCTGCGCCCATCGGGCCACAAGCCGTGCACGATAAGGCCAAAGCGGCCATTGCGACCCGAACACTGCGTGCGTTGGCGCGCGTCCGTCTCGCGCCCCTTGCAGAACTCGGGGCTCCAGCTCAGCGCGAGTGTGTAGCCAGTGACGGGGACCGTGCGTGTTGGACCGTCCGCGCGCACCTGAGGCACGCTGACCGATTGCGGCATGCGGCATTGATAGGCCTGGGCGATGGCTTGTGTGGGCAGGCCGAGCAACGCAACGGCAAGCAGAAGCCACGTCTTCATAACGGCGTGAAATCGAGACCGATATCGGCGGCAGGCGCGCTTTGGGTGAGGCGGCCGACAGATACATAGTTCACGCCCGTTGCCGCCTTGGCCTTGATTGTATCAAGATTGATCCCGCCGCTTGCCTCGGTTGGAACGCGGCCAGCAACCAGCGCTACTGCTTCGCGTAGTGTAGATGGCGCCATATTGTCGAGCAGAAGGCGGGTAGCGCCTGCTTCCAAAGCGGGCTCGATCTGGTCTATCCGGTCGACTTCGCAGATGATCTCTTTCACGCCAGCCGCCACTGCGCGGCGCACCGCTTCGCCGACATTGCCAGCGACCAGCACATGATTGTCCTTGATCATGGCCGCATCCCACAGCCCCATGCGGTGGTTGCTGCCACCACCCATGCGCACCGCGTATTTCTCAAGGTAACGCAGGCCGGGGATTGTCTTGCGGGTATCCAGCAAAGTGCAATCGGGGTTGTCCATTGTGACTACATATTCGTGCACCATAGTGGCGATGCCGGACAAATGCTGCGCAGTGTTGAGCGCGCTGCGCTCTGCAGTCAGCATGGCACGCGCATTACCGGAAAGGCGCATCAGATCGGTGCCAGGTTCAACCGCATCACCATCCTGCACCAGCAGCTCGATCTCCATCCCGGGATCCAGTGCTCGGAAAAATGCCTCGGCAATCGGCAGGCCTGCAACGATGATTGCATCGCGGCTATCCATCACGCCGGAAAAGCGCGCGTCTGCCGGGATCACGCTTTCCGAAGTGACGTCGCGCCCGCCGTTAGGAAGGCCCTCACCAAGGTCTTCGGCCAAAGTCTCACGCACGAATGCGTCGAGATCAAAACCCTCGAGTTCAAACGCCATCAGTGAACGAAACGCGCCACGACGTCGCGATAGGAACGCGAGACTTTCACCTCGGCGCCGGATTCCAGCACCAGGAAGCATTCACCGTTCGTATGCGGCTTCACCTGGCGCACTTGATCGAGATTGACGATCCAGCTGCGGTGCACGCGCTGGAAGGTGCGGGGGTCCAGCCGGCGCTCCAGATCCTTCATCGTCTCGCGCAGGATCCGAGAATTCTCTGCGGTATAGATCACCATATAGTCGCCAGCCGCCTCGATCCGCTCGATTGTATCGACTTCAACGCGGAAAATGCGGCCCTGATCTTTCACATTGATCAGCTTCTCGAAGCGGTCGCTTGTTTCAGTCTCGCCTTCGTCCATGGCTTGCGCCTGATCCGGAGCCACCTGTGCAAGGACATTCTTGAGCTTGTCAGCTTCCTCGGCAGATTTTTTCTCGGCCAAACGCTGGCGCACGCGCTCTACCGTGTCCGCAAGCTTGTCGGGATCGACCGGCTTCATCAGATAGTTGACGGCATTGGCTTCGAATGCACGAATAGCATGCTCTTCATAGGCTGTGACAAACACGAACAATGGCGGCTCGATCTCCATCACACCCTTGACCACGCCGAAGCCGTCAAAGCCGGGCATTTGTATGTCCAGAAACACAAGATCGGGCTTCTCGGTCTTGATCGTGCGAATCGCTTCACGCCCGTTGGCGCAAGTTGCGATCACTTCGATGTCCTCGAATGGTTCCAGCCTCAGCTGGAGGCCTTGAATGGCAAGCTTCTCATCATCGACAAGGATTGTGCGAATAGTCATGCGTTGGATTCCAATGGGCGCCCGGGGGCAAAGGGCGCGGTGGTTGATTGCTGTGCCGGACTTGCCAGCTGTGCGGGGGCTGATTCCTGAGCGGTCTCGGCCGCCTCCTCTTCAGCGGTTTCAAACGGGATATCGATCGTGACAATAAATCCGCCACCTGAACCGGAGCTGGTCCGGAACTGGTGATTGTCGCCATAGGCCTGCATCAAGCGATTGCGGATGTTCGCCAGCCCAACCCCGGTGGACGTGGTTTGCTGGGCGCTTTGTTTTGCAAGCTCGAGCAGACTGCCTTGGCGCGGCCCATTCACGCCGGGCCCGGTGTCTGAGACTTCGATCTTGAGCCGCCCGTTACTTACCTTTGCAGTCAGATCGATCCGCGCGCCTTCTTCTTGCGGAGAGACGGCATATTTGACGGCGTTTTCTACCAATGGTTGGAGCAACATCGAAGGCAAAAGGGCGCCATTGGCTTCGTCATCGATTGTGAATTCCGTACGCAGCCTGTCTTCGAAGCGCATGCGTTCGATGTCGAGGTAGAGCTGTAAGGTTTCCACCTCTTGCGCCAGAGTCACAATGCTGCCCGGTTCCATGATCAACGTGTGCCGCAGAAATGCGGATAGGCGGGATAGCATCGCATTGGCAGGCTCGGTTTGTTTAAGAAGAACCAGCGTGCTGATCGAATTCAGTGTGTTGAACAGAAAGTGCGGATTAAGCTGGTAGCGCAGCATGGCCAGCTGCGCACTGGTGGCCTGCGCTTCCAGGCGCTCCAAACGGTCGGCTTGTTCTTCGACCGTCAAAAAATAGTTCATTGCGAAATAAAGCGCAGTCCAACCGCCCAGCAACGTTGCGGGAATGTAGACGAAGCCAATAAACCGCTGCGCAAAGGTGCTTTCGACAATGCCTGCACTGTAAATGCCGTGCACCCATGTTTCCATCGAAGCGTAAAGCGCCACCCCCACAAGCAGCGCGATCATCGTCAAACCCCAAGTGACGAAGGGCTGCTTGCTGATCAATTGCCGGTAGACCACGGACAGGACCAGACTGATCGAAAATCCGGTGATCGTGGTCACAATTATCACGGCTAAAAGATCGAGTGGTTGGCCGTTGGCAATTGCTGCGGCTGCGCGCAGCAAAAATGCGCCGCCCCAGCCTGCAAGCTGAAGGTTCCAGAACGCCTTGTTCTTATTGGCAAAGAACGGCGTGGGTTGGAAAGGTAGCACCGACATACCTCTCCCTCTTAGCCGATTTGATAGGCAAGGTGCCATTTGTTTTGCCGCTTGCCGTCGCGCGCGCTACACTGCTGGACGGCAAGGAGAGGAATCATGGCAACTATTGAGCATCCGGACGCAGCCAGTCACGAGCGCGCCAAATTCAGCGAGATGAAGCAAGGTACGGCTGAAGACTGGGCGATTATCGGCGGTGAGTATCGCAAATTCGCGAAGGGCGTGGCCGATCGTGTGCTCGATCATCTGAAACTGCTCAAAGGCGATTTTGGCGGATTTCCGATCTGCCGGCTGGAGCATTCCTTGCAGACCGCGACGCGCGCGCATCGTGACGGGCGGGATGAGCGCTACGTTGTAATGGCATTGCTGCATGACATTGGCGATACGCTCGGCACCTATAACCATCCTGATGTTGCTGCAGCGATTCTGAAACCGTTCGTTTCCGAGCGGGACCACTGGATTTGCGAGAAGCACGGTGCGTTCCAGGGCTATTTCTATTTCCACCACGTCGGCATGGATCAGAATATCCGTGAGCAATATCGCGGGAATCCGCATTTTGAAGCATGCGCAGAGTTTTGCGAGAAGTATGATCAGGCAGCGTTTGACGCGAATTATGAAAGCGCGCCGCTGGACTTCTTTGAACCAATGGTCCGCCGGGTCATGGAGAGGCCGATCAACTCTATGTACGCCAAGGTGATCGACGATTGAGTGCAGTTTGACCGGGATTGCGCGCTGAGCGGGGGGCCTGTCCTGCTCGTTAAGGCGTAGTGATCTCGCGTGTGAAGTGCCTGCGCCAGTCGACACCCTCTTCTTGCTGCAACTCCTCAATTAGCGCGCGTTCTGCTTCGATGAACTCGACCCGTTCATCCCAGCCATCATGCGTGCGTTTGCGGAAGATGCCGCCGTCGTGGATCGGTCCCCAACGCTTCATGAAACGCGTTGCAGCAGCGGGATCATAGCCTGCATTGGCAAGCAACCACGGCATCAAACGGTCAGCTTCGCGTTCTGTCAGCCGGACATTGCTGCGGCTTCTGCCGTTTGCGTCCAGCCAATCGCGATGGTGCAATACGTTATGCGCCAATTCATGCGCTATGGCCGCTGCCAACTCTTCTTCGGGATAGGCGAAACCGGGGAAATGATACCCCAGGATCACGCGGCTTCCCTCGGCCATTGCGCGCTTGTTGTCGCCGCTCAACTCGAACCGGGACGCACAGGCGATCACAGGTTCAAGCGTAACATCTTTGCCCTCAGCAAGCGTCAGAGTGACTGATCCATCTTCCGAAAGGCGCTGATCGATCCAATCGTGTATCCGCTTGGTCCGCTGCCAATCGCTTCTAGCCTGGCTTAGCCATGTATGCGGATCAACCCCGGCGATAGCTGTGACATGTTGATTGGCCGTGAGACCTGCTTGCGCAGACGGCGAGCCTGCAGCTGCCGTCAGAACCGCGATATCGCCGCTGATACCGAGCAGCTCGCGGACTGCGTCAGGCCGTCCATAACTGGCCATATCGTGCAACTGCAGACCTATCGATGGGATTGAATTGGCGCAAAATTTCGCATTGCCCGAAACCAGCTTCCAGCCAATATCTTGCAGCTTTTGATCCTGCTCGAGCCTTTGCTGGAAAACGGATTGGGCGGCGCGCCTTTGCGGGCCATCGTCGGCATCATCGGCAATGGCGGGCTGCGGAAGAAATGCGCAGGCGAAGGCTGTTATTCCAAGGCAAGTGCGCGAAACCAATGCTTATGTACCTGCGTTATCGACCGCATCTTTGAGCGCGGCATAGCCAACTGCGCCTTCGAAAGCCGAGTTGCTGGTGACCCAGCTGGGCGTGCCGCCAAAGCCAAGCTGCGCAGCGAGCGCATTGTTCTTGGCAATCTCGGTTGAAATATCCTCGCCGGCCATGTCCACGCGCGCCCGCTCGATATCCATTCCGGCTTGAGTGGCGGCTTGTTCGACGCTTTCCGGTGTCGCCGGCGCTAGCTCGAACATGGCGTCGTGGAATTCTGCAAATTTGCCTTGCTTGGCTGCCGCCAGACCCATTCGCGAAGCGATCTCGCTGCCACGGAAAATTGGCCATTCGCGGATGACAACTTTCAGCTCGGGATCTTCGGCAATCAGTCGGTCAATGTCAGGCCGGCTGGCGCGGCAGAACCCGCAATTGTAGTCTGTGAATTTGACCAGAACCTTTGACCCCTCCGGGTTTCCAAGCACCGCTCCGGGGAAGTTGCCCATCACCTGTTCAGCGATGCCGGCCAAGCGTCGCTCTGCCTCTTGCCGCTGATATGCCTCCGCCATCTGCGGGAGAATCTCCGGGTTCGAAAGCAGGTATTCCTTGGTTCGCTCATCACCCAGGCCTGTGGCATTGAAGGCCGCCGATCCGGCAAAGCCGAATATCAATGCGATCGCCGCGGTGATCAAAAAAGATGAAGTTCGCGATTCCATTTCTATTTCCCCAAATTGAGCGCTTGGCCTGGCGACTTATCGATCCCGAAGTCGCTCAAGCTCGGCCCTGGCTTGCAGCGAAATGTCTTGCGCTCGAATCCAGTCTGGCGTTCCGGGCTCAAGCCCGGCTTCTGCTGCTTGCGCGCTTCGCAGCGCTTCCGGATAGTTGCGGCGCATGACTTGCTGCTCTGCACTTGCAAGGCGCGCGCGCGGCATATCTCCCCGCGCCGCATAAACTACGCCCAATTGATACCATGCGAATGGATTGAACCGATCACGCGCTACGGCTGCGCGCAGCACGCGTTCGGCTTCGGTGAAGTTCTCCTGATTCTCGGTCGCGATCAACGCGTGCCCGAACATCGAGGCAATGAGCGGCTCGTTGCGGCTGAGGCTGGTCGCGCTACGCAGATAGGTCAGCGCTTCATCTGGCTTGCCGGATTCAAGCAGAACCTGCCCTTTCAGTTCATAGAAATATGGGTTCTGAGGGTCACTCTCCAGCAGAGCATTGGTTTCCGCGAGCGCTTTGTCGACGAACGCGCTCTTGTGATAGGCATAGGCGCGAGCATAGCGCGCCGGCACGCTGGTATCGTATTCGGGAAACGATTGCAGTGTTCGCTCTGGCGTCGAAAGATAGCCATATAGCTTTGCCTTGACCCGCATGAAACGCTGCTGAATTTCCTCGTCGTCGGGCGCTTCCCACGCCGGATCACGCTGATAAACCTCGCGCAGGCGAGCGATACGATCGCCGGACAAAGGGTGAGTGCGGGTGAAAGCGGCCTCGTCGTCCTGACGGCGATAGTAACGAAATTCCTGATTAAGCAGCTTGCCAAAGAATGCGAGCGACCCGCGCCCTGAAAGGCCTGCGTCTGACAGATATTGCGCACCAGCAGCGTCTGCGGATGCTTCTTGCACACGGTTGAAGGCCAGAAACTTGCCCAGCGCCGCGCGTTGACCCGCTTGCATGATGCCGATGCCGGCTTCTCCGGCGCCCGCTAATGCCGCACCAACGCCCAGCAACAGGCTCAGGATCGAGATATTTCCGGCCGCCGACATGCCTTCTTCAAAACGGTTGATGTGGCCGCCGGTAATATGGCCCAGCTCGTGCGCAATCACGCCTTGCACTTCATTGGCGGTATCAGCCGCATTGATTAGCCCGGTATGTATGTAGACGGCTTGGCCGCCTGCCACGAAAGCGTTGATCGACGGGTCATTGATCAGGACAATGTCGACATTGCCCGGCGCAAGCCCGGCCGCCTCAACCAGCGGCGCAGCCATGTCATTAAGCAACGCCTCTGTTTCGGCATCGCGCAGGACGGATTGCGCCGAAACCGGCTGGATCGCCCAGGTAAGCGCGGCGATGAAGGCCGCAAAATGGCAGAATAAACGCATCGTGCCGTGCTAACGCATTTCGTCCTGAACTGGAACTGAAGCGTATGCATCGCGGGCAAATTCTACAAACGCGCGAAAAACCTCGGAATTGCCCCTCCATGGGCTCGCCAGGGCCAATAGCGGCTGATTGTGATCGGCATCTTTGAGGTAGAGCGTTTCGACCTTGGCCCCTGCGTTCTCCAAACGCTTTGCCAGTTCGCGCGAATTGCGCGGTTTGACGAGCGTGTCTGCCTCACCATGGACCAAAAGCTTTGGCGGCGCGTCATCGCGCACATGCCTGACCGGCTGCGTGACTTCGCCTTGTGCGACATGGCCGAATGATGCCCGGGTGGAATCGCTATCGAACGGATAGAAGTCATAGGGGCCGGCAAGGCCTACAACCCCTGCGATCTGTTCTGCGCTACCGCCTGCCTCGGCCAGCCAGCGCGCCTCCAGTGCTGTCATGGCGACGTTATACGCGCCCGCCGAATGACCAGAGATGACAATGCGTGAAGGGTCACCGCCGTGTTTGGCGATATTGGCCTGTGTCCAGGCAATCGCGGCCGCTGTGTCCTCGATCATGGCCGGATAGACCGCTTCGGGATGCAAGCGATAGGCGGCCAGCACAACCACAAAACCTTCGGGTACGAATGCACGCCCGATAAAGCCGTAGTTTTCAGGGTCGCCCTTGTTCCAGCTGCCTCCATGCACGAAAACGATGACGGGCAAAGGCTCGGCCACTGGATCCTTGGGCGTGTAAACCGACAGATACTGTTTGTCGCTTGGCCCATAGCTCACGCGCTCGGCCAGAACCGCCCCGCGGGCGCCGCCGGTAATCCGGTCAACCGCATCAAGTACGGCCGGGCCATTGCGCCATATCGCAATCTGCAGCGCCAAGCCTGCCGCAATCAGCACCGCGATCGAAACACCAAGAAATGTCAGCAATTTGGGCCGCCTTCGCACGCGCACATCATTGTTCATGCGCGCGCTCTAACGCGCTGTGCCTAGTCAGGCCAGCGAGATTTGATCTGATCGGGCGCGATCCAGGCCTGTGATTAGCCCAGCAGTTTGCGCGCTGCACGTTCGATCAGCGGGATATCCTGCTCGATCTCGCCCAGCACAACCACGTCGCCATCTTCCGTGCGGCGGATCATCACCAAACCGAATTCGCCGCCATTGCTATCGATGTCGCTCAGATCTTGCGGATCCAGGCTTCGCAGCTTCTTGGCCAGCGAACTGCGAACTTCATTGTCAGGCTCGATATCTTTGCCGGCCTGTTCCTTGCGCCAGCGCCGCTCTGCGTTCACAACACCTTTCAAGCCGCCATCCGCTTCGCTGAGATATTCAGCCAAGCCGCCCTTGGCGATGCCAACGCGGTGCGCATAGCTCAGCACAGCTGCATATTCTGTTAGGCGGGTCTTATCATAACCTGCACCGAACACGAGCTTGACGATCGGCGTCATCGGCGCGCGTGTTTGCGCGGTCAGGCCGTAATCCTCAAGCAGTTCGGCATAGTCTTCTGGCGCTTCGTCAGCAGCGACAGAGAAGTCAAAGGCATGACTAACTGCGTCATAGAGCGCTTTGCGGCTGCGATCTTCGCTTTCCTGCGCGGTTTGCGCGGCTTCGCGGGCCGATGCGAGATAGTCATAGAGACCGGCATCTTGCGGCAGATCCGCCGCAAAAGCATCAAGCGTGTCGTTTGCCGCACCGCTTTCCACCGCTTCCGGCCAGCTGACCGGTGTATCGTCCTTGCGTGCTTCATCAGCATCAACAGCTTTGGGTTCGAAATTGTCCGTGTCAAAACCGTTGATATCGAAGCTAACCTCTGGAGGCGTCAGCCCGATAGGTGCATCGACCTCATCCTCGCTGCCGGGGGCCAGTTCGCCAAATGTATCGATTGGCCCGAACGAAACATCGTTGGCCTCATCGTCTGCAATCTGCTCGAAGTCATCAAGGTCGAGCGCCTGAACTTTCTTGGCCGGCGCTGACACATGGTCGCTTAGCGAAGCAAAATCGTAATTGGCTTCGTCTTCTTCCTCTTCAACATCATCGCCATCAAGCATGTATTCGCCAAACGCGGGCTCAGGCAGGTTCAGTGGGTCAAAGATCTCGTGATTGGAATCGATCTCTAGCGTCCGTACGTCGTCGTCGCCTTCATCGCTGTCCTCTGCGCTTGGGCCATCGGCCCATTCGGCGACCGGCTCGGCGTCGCGCTTGACCGGTTCGTCTTCAACCGGCTCCTCGCCACTGGCCTCAAGTGCCTGATCGATTTCCAGCAGGAGCTCGTCAGCGGCATCCTGATCGGCAACTTCCTTCCAGTTGATCACACCGTAGATGAAATCGATTGTGTCACCGTCGCTCGAGAACGGCAGCAGAATGCCGCGATACATGATCGTGGCTCCGCGCTGGTTGATGAATTCGGCCTCGAACCCGATCGGCGCCTGATTGGCGAGAATCTGAAGATAATGGTCAGTGATCCGGCTCAGAAGCGAGCGGCTTGGAACGTCAGAGAGCTTTGAGATCAGACCTTCAGCGCCGCATTCCTGTGCCAATTCTTTGCCCAGATACTGAACGGCAGGATCTTCGATGCCGGTCGAGAAATCGAGCAAAACACTGAACGGGCCGAAATCCGGGAGATTTTCCGGCTCCAGCTCTTCAATCGATGGGAAATTGCGCTCGCCCAGCAGGCTGGCCCAATGATTGTAAGCGCGCACTTGCATGCGCCGCTCGTCCTGGCCGATGGCGGCAGGCGGCAGATCGCGGGCGTAGTCCTCGTCGCCGAGATCGTAATCGTTCGAAACATCGGATACGTCCGAAGCATCGAAATGACCGCTCAATCTATCCATGACCCAATATGTCCCCTGTCAAAATAGGAATTACAGGGTCTTTTGGAGGAGTGTGGTAAACTTAGCGTTAAGGCCAAACGAAAAGGATTACCGGTCTTGCTAGCCCGCGGCCATCATGGCGGAGTGACGCCACATCGCGTCAGAGCATGTAGCGCATGCGAATTGTCAGCGCAGCGTCGGTGCCGTCAAAATCGAACACTGCATCGTCAAAGCTGGGTGGGCCCATGCGCACCCGCGCATCGCGAGAGAAGCCGAATCCCTCTTTGGGCATCATGCCCAGTGCGCGATCGGCTTTGCCGTTGCCGTTCTCGTCATGCAGCAGAGCGATCGCATATGCGCCCGCTTCCACATTGGTGAAGGTCAGGGTCACACTTTCACCGGCATCAACAACCTTGCGCATCGCAGCCGGATCCTTGCGGCAGTTGGGAAAGGTGTTGCGGTCCTTTGTGATGCATGCGCGCACTACGCCTTCGGATGAGCGCATGTTGGTTATGCTGACGGTTATGTCGCCTTTGGGCGGGGCACTCATCCCGCTTAGCGCAATCGCGCTAGCGGCCAGAAGCAATGCCTGGGCAGCGTCTCGGCTCATGCGAACCTTTGAGTCAGTCCGCGGTCTGTGCCGCACAACTTGTCCCAAAACCGGAAATAAAGGCCGTAATTGCATCGATACTCTTCATGATGACGTTCGTGATGACTGGCAGTTATCACCCAATTGCCAAACCTTGAGTGAACAAACCAGCGCGGAAACATCTCCCACCCCATGTGATTGGTGACACCCATCACTGTCATGATCGCCAGAACAAGTCCAAGCATGCCCATGTGGATCGGCACCAGAAAGATCAGCGCTGGAATAACGACGGCACCAGTGACCGCTTCGATCGGGTGGAAGCTCATGGCAGTCCATGCGGTTGGCGGCCGGCTGTCATGATGTACAGAATGCGCCAGACGGAACAGCGGCGGCCAATGCATTGCGCGATGCGTCCAGTAGAACCACGTGTCGTGCGCAAACAGATAAATCATTGCCGAGAGGGGCAGATACCACAAGGGGTGCTCGAGCGGATCGAGATACATCTGCGTCCAGCCCAAGTGGCGCCAACTCCAGAAGGCCAGCCCGGCGGGTATCCCATAAATTGCAGCTGATGCCAGCGACCATCTGATCTCGCGGCGGATCTGAGGCTCTAGCCCGTCATACTGGCCGGGGCGAAGCCTGCGCGTCAGCCATGCAAACAAACCGCTGCTTGCCAGATAACGAAGCGCAACGATCAATGTCATCGACGTGGCGGCAAACAGCAAACCCCAAAGCATGCGGGCATCGTAGCCGCGCAGAGAGCCCTTGGCGACAGGTAACTGGTGTTTAGCGGTCGGGGAACAGCTCTGCGCAGCGCGGATCGATCAGCCCGGTGTGCCGGCGAAGTGCGGTTCTTGCGAGACGCTCGATCTCTTTCTTGCGCCGCGGGGCAGCCAGCGGATGTAGTGGGGCGGGGCGCACGATCTCTGCATCGTAGCCGTCTGCCACAATAACGCCGCAGCATTCGGGTTGGTAGTCCGCGCTGTCGAGCGGGCTGCGATCCAGCCCCGGCGCCAAAGCCCAATAGAACCGGTCGCAGAAATCCAGATAGTCAGGCCATTTGCCATCACCAAGCAGATCGCTGCGCGCCACTTTGATCTCGACGATGATGATCTGACCCTTTGCATCAACCCCCATCAGATCGGCACGGCGGCTATTACGCAGCGGCATTTCGGACAGGCACCAGATATCATTGCGGGCAAACAGGCGCATGACACCGCGCGCGACATCAGATGCACTTACCTTTGCTGCCTCTAAGCTCGCGTCATTTGCCGAATCAGTGGATTGGGTTGCGTCTATTGCCATGCCCCTTGGCTGGAACATAATGCGAACAAGGTCAAGCGGGCATTCGCGTGTTAGTCTTACGCTGGAACAGCAACCTCTGCTGTTTGTGTGTCGCCCACGAGCGCAAGCAACGCATTGCGAGAAGCATGGAACTCGCGCCACAAGGCGATGGCGGGCGCAGTTGTGTCCTGCCCGCGAGCTGCAATTGCGCGCAATGCGGCAAGGCCAGGTTGCAGCATCGCATCGATGTCGCCGATCGTTTCGCGCGCCAGTAAGAGGCGTGCGCCCCCGACTGTCTCGATCGCGTTCGGAAACTCCATCAATGTGCCATCGAGTTTTTCCGGGGCAAGCGCTGCAAACCGGCCGATCTCTTGACCTGCCTCATTGATGGCAGTCCAACGGGCTGCAATGCCCGGACTGCCAAATGCTTCAGGGTTTGTGGTTGTGATCGGCCCCATGATTCGCGAGGCTAAGAGCGGGTCCTTGCCAAATCACTAACGTTAACCTCCTGAGCCCAGACTTGTGGGGTTGAAGATCAGCGGCGATTTTCGCTGGCGAGGCCTGTGCGGCTTTGCTAAGCGCCCGCTGGCTTGTCGCGGATAGCGCCACGCACCCGTAGCTCAGCTGGATAGAGCGCTGCCCTCCGAAGGCAGAGGTCACAGGTTCGAATCCTGTCGGGTGCGCCATTATTTCAATGGCTCTAGTCAATTCCACCTGAGCGGGATCACCGACGGGCCTTTCCTTCCCATTTTGATATCATTTCTGATGTCACATCGACGGGGTGGCGGGTTATCGGGAATTGTTCATTTGGCAATGTTCATGTTACCAAGGTTTGGCGCTTATAGGGGAGAAATTTTTGGCTACCGATCTAGATTTCGCAATCAGAAATGCCGATTCTGAGGAGTCTTTGTGTCAGGTGGTCCATAACCCGGAGGCGCTGCTTCAACCCGCGATAGAAGAGGCCAAATCCACCAACTTTGCGGGGGCTAGCGCTCTCGCCTTGGTCACGGCTGCTTGTGGGGGTGGAGATGGCTCTGATAGTATGGTCGCTGGTCCTGGTACCGGTCCGGTCGTTGAGTTTAGGGCCCCTACTTCTGATGCGGAAGCGGCACGCTTCCTTTTGCAGGCCTCCTTTGCAGCATCTCAAAGTGCGATTGAGCAACTGAAACGGAATGGTTATGAGCCTTGGCTTGACGGTCAGATGGCTCAAGCTAACAGCCAGACAGCAAGGTCTTTTTTTGCGGATCGTGGCTTCGATCAGGTCGATGAAAACGACTACTTTAACAGCGATCGCATTGCCGATCAGATGATTTGGTCTCAACTCCTATCTGGTGGGAGTAGCGTTCGCAAAAGGGTGGCGTTGGCTCTTTCAGAATTTTTCGTTGTCTCAATTAACAATTTAGCGGTCGAGTGGCCTGGGCCCGCGATTGGTGAATATTGGGACATTCTCAATCGCAACGCCTTTGGCAGTTTCCGCGAGCTTATTGAGGAGATCACCCTTAACCCCGCCATGGGCGTTTTCCTAAACACTAGAGGGAACCGAAAGGCAGATCCCAACACTGGTCGGGTGCCCGATGAAAACTATGGCCGTGAGATTATGCAGCTCATGTCCATAGGTCTATATGAGCTCAACATAGATGGTTCTTTGAGACTTTCTGGAGGTGAGCCTATTGAAACCTACACCAATGATGATGTCACCGGCATCGCTAAGGTGTTTACTGGCTATGAGTTCGATTTCACCAATATTGGCACCACTACAGTCCAAGGAAATTTTGAACTTGCTGATCCGGATTGGGTCCGCAATCCCATGACTTCGGACGTGACTCGTTGGCGTTGGAGGCCTTGGAATGCGGGTGGGGACGCTTTCCATTCTCAGGCAGAAAAGAGTTTCTTGGGTCTAACAATTCCGGTTGGGACTAATGCGGCAGATAGCTTGGCGATGGCCCTCGACCATCTGGTTGCCCACCCTAATGTTGGGCCATTCTTTGGCAAGCAAATGATCCAGCGTTTAGTCACCAGCAATCCCTCTTCTTCTTATGTCCAACGGGTTGCTGAAGTCTTTGAAAACAATGGTGAAGGAGTGAGGGGTGATTTACGGGCTGTTTTCAAGGCAATTTTGCTCGATGAAGAGGCACTATCATCGCAGGGCCTACAGGACCCTACTTTTGGCAAGTTGAGGGAGCCAATGCTTCGTTTTGTTCAGCTTGGCCGTACCTTTAATATGAGGTCGGCTAGCGGAGATTGGGACTTGGGTAATGCATCAAACCCATCTTGGGCGTTAGCCCAGTCACCGCTGCGAGCCCCCTCAGTTTTTAATTTTTTCCGGCCTGGATATTTTAGAGCTGGCTCGCAGTCAGCCGACCAAAATTTACTCGCCCCTGAGTTCCAGCTGGTTAATGAAACCTCGGTGGCTGGCTATGTTAACTTTATGCATGCGGCAGTTCAGGCAGAATTTTGGCCCTTCGAGGACGTGGAGTTGGATTACTCAACTGAGATGGCTCTAGCAGAGGATAGTGCCAGTTTATTGGCACACTTAGAATTGTTGCTAACGGCCAACCAGCTGACTGATGACGTTCGGGCCACCATACGTAGCGCCTTGGATGACCAGCCCATTTCAGAAACAAGTAGCCAGAACCAGCGGATTACTAAGGTTAGAACGGCGATATTGCTGATCATGACTTCCGGTGATTACTTGGTTCAGAGATAGGAGCGCCTAATGTTCATCGGTAAGAACATAGAATTGTCACGGCGCGCTTTTATTCGTCGCTCGAGCCAATTAAGTGTGATGGGCGCCGCCTCATCGTATGCGTTGGGTTTAGCGAGTATCGGAGAGGCTGCTGCCTTTTCGACGAGCGGAGATTACAAAGCTTTAGTCTGCCTGTTTCTTTATGGCGGCAACGACCATAGCAATACATTAATCCCTTTTGATGCCACAAATTACGCTCGGTACTCTGCCATCCGAGGTGGCGATGGCGAAGGCGGTGGGGGTATAGCCTTACCCCGTGCCTCTCTTGGGCAGACTGTGCTTAATCCCCGCGATGATCAGGTTCTAACTGACGATCAAACCTTTGCCTTGGCGCCAACCATGCCCCGTATCAAGCAGAGATTTGATGAGGGGAGACTGGCACCGTTACTAAATGTGGGACCGTTAATTGCTCCAACGACCCTATCCCAGTATGAAAACGAGACAGTGCCATTGCCTCCTAAGCTCTTCTCGCACAATGATCAGCAGTCTATCTGGCAAAGCTCTCAAACTGAGGGCGCTCCCAGCGGTTGGGGAGGCAGGATAAGCGATCTGGCACTTTCTTCGAACACAAATTCGATGTTCTCTGCGATCAATGCTTTTGGCAATACAGTTTTCTTAAGTGGCCAAGATGCCGTTCCCTACCAAGTCGCACCTCACGGAGCGACTCTCTTTCAGCCGATTAGCGGCAATCCGGGGTTTTTAACCCCAAGCTCCGTTCAAGCACTCGAAACGATATTGCGGTCAGGAGCAGGGCATTTTTTCAAAGCTGACTACGCCCATGTAAATGCTCGCTCTATTGAATATGGCAACTTCGTAAACAACGCACTGAACAACGCAAATTTACAAACGGACTTTCCCGAAGGCAACTTCCTCGCCGCACAACTGCAAGTTGTAGCACGGCTTATAGCCGCACGAAATCGGCTGGGTGTCACGCGGCAGGTCTTTATGGTCGGCATGGGTGGTTATGACACTCATGACGGATTGATAGGGCAGCACGAAGGACTTCTAGCACAAGTTGATGAGGCACTGGATGCCTTCTATCGCTCAACGGTGGAAATTGGGATCTCGGACAAAGTAACGACTTTCACAGCTTCCGATTTCGGTCGGACTTTTACCTCTAACGGCGATGGCTCAGACCATGGTTGGGGTAGCCATCATTTCATCTTGGGCGGCGATGTTGACGGGGGACGGTTTTATGGGCGCGCGCCACATATTTCGGTCGACACCGATGACCAGGTAGGTCAGGGTCGGTTACTTCCAGACATATCGGTAGACCAGTACTCCGCCACGCTTGCCCGTTGGTTTGGAGTTTCGCCATCCGAAATGCCATCAGTAGCTCCCAACATCGGCCGTTTTGCTTCTTCTGATCTCGGCTTTATGAAAGATGGCGCCATTTAATTTTTCTGGGTGGCGGCCATCCGTGGCGGGAGCCACGCTGGCTGACTATCCACTGTCAACCACGGCCGGTTCCGTGTCGGTTGTGGCTCGCTCAGCAACACCGCTCCTGAAGAGGCCAATCGCCAAAAGAACCAAGAAAACGATCTCTAAACCAAGCCACCGGAGGCGTTCGTTTCTGAGCGAGACGGGAGATTGCTGAATTGCACCCCACAGCCTTGCGATACCAAGAGAAATCAGAAATAGCGATAGCGCCCCGCCTAAGACTTCGGCCAAAAACATAATGGGCTATCCTCTGCCCCGCCGGTCGCGCCTCTGCCTTTCGGACTGGGCTTTCCAATATGACCGGACCCCTTCTGGTATTGGGTTTCCGTATGGCCGCCAGAGTATCTAACCAACTCAGCCATTCGGCCAGCATTCTCTAACCCTCGGCCAGGAAGCGGAGGGCTTGGCGTTCGGTTTGCCATTACTTTTGCTATCCCGCAGAAAACTGCGATTGCTAAAAGTTGGGTGCGCCAACGCAACATTCTGAAGGTGCTGGAGAGTGGAACCCCTGTCGGGTGCGCCAATTGCCTAGATGGTTGGCGCGGGGCAATAGCGCCGCAGATAGTCTTCGTGGCCTGGCATATGCTGCACAACAAAGCGGATCGACTTTTCCATTTCGTCGAACTCCTTGCCGGTGTGAACCGCGTCGAAAGTATCTGCGACCGGATTGTGCCCGCCCATCGTTATCCGCTGCCCCATCATTACTGCGGCCCAGCTGGTTTCTGTGAACAGCTCGTCTTCCTCGCGGAAGATCTGCCCGTTCGCTTTGAATAGCTCGACCTTTTCGGTCAACGAATCCGGCACTTCCATAGTCCGGCAATAATTCCAGAATTCGGAATCGGTGCGCTCGGTCGCATTGTAATGCAGGATCAGAAAGTCGCGAATGCGCGCGTACTCTTTGACTGTCAGCCGGTTGAAGGCTTCCACCTGCGACGGATTTATTCCTTCAAGCGAAAGCAGAGCGACGAGCTTGTTAACACCTGTGTTGATCAAGTGGATAGAGGTCGACTCCAAAGGCTCCATGAAGCCGGCGGAAAGGCCTAGGGCAACCACGTTTTTGTTCCAGAACTTCTTTCGCCGGCCGGTGACAAACCGCAATTGGTTGGGTTCAGCCGTTGGCTTGCCGGCAATATTGTTGACCAGAATGTCGTGCGCTTCATCGGCTGACATATACGCATCGCAATAGACATGGCCGTTGCCGTTGCGATGTTGCAGCGGAACTTGCCATTGCCAGCCCGCCGCATGTGCGGTGGCTTTAGTGAATGGCGGTGGAGGGCTGCCATCATCGCGGTTGCATGGCAGTGCGACGGCACGATTGCATGGCAACCAATGGGTCCAGTCTTCATACCCAGTTTCCAGGGCTTGCTCGATCAGGAGGCCACGGAAGCCAGAGCAATCGATGAACAGATCGCCAGAGATGACCTCTCCGTTCTCGAGCTGAACGGCGGAAACAAAACCGTTCTCCTTGTCCAGCTTGACATCGGCGATGCGGCCTTCCTGGCGCACGACACCGCGCTTCTCGGCATATTGACGAAGGAATGCCGCATAACGCCCCGCGTCAAGGTGGTACGCGTAATTGATCGGTGGAAGATCATCCTGTGCGTAGTCCTCCGTTCGCGAAAATTTTCCGAAATAGGCGGCCATGGTTTCCAGGTTGAAGGCCTGAATCGGGCGCTTCTCGCCTGCAAGCCGCATACGCCGCCAGACCTGATGGAAGGAAATGCCGCCCATATGATAGCCGTAGGCGCCAAAGGGGTGAATGTAGCTGTCGCCCTGTTGCCCCCAGTTCTCGAATTGAATGCCAAGCTTGAAGCTGCCTTGCACCGCAGACAACATCTCGCGCTCATCGATCTCCAGCAGTTGGTTGAACTCAACGAAAGGGGGGATCGTCGCTTCGCCTACGCCAACAGTGCCGATGGCCTCCGACTCGACCAATGTGATATCGAGCTTGCGGCCCTTCTTGAGCCGCGACAGCACGGCCGCTGCCATCCATCCCGCAGTGCCCCCACCGACGATGACGATGTGATTGATTGGATTGCCGTAGCCCATTGCAGCATTTGCCTTCTTGTTTCGCTCCGCCTCCATCTAGACGATTGTTGCAAGAATGCCATGCTTTCCAACTTAACGAAAGTATCAAATGTGAACGTTCATTTTCTGGCTTGTGAACGCTCACAATTGCCTCTATACAAAGTCAAACATAGGGCAATATTGGGCATTAAGCTCAGATCCGGGGGAGGACACCTTGTCTCAGCAAAAGCAAACTAACGCTGCGATTTCGCGGCGCTTTCTGGCACTCAGCACAGCTTCGAGCATCGCGCTATCGGCAATGATTGCCGCGCCAGCCATGGCGCAAGACGCCGATTCGGGCGACGATGATTCGGTGCAAGATGGCAATGTCATCGTTGTTACTGGCTTCCGTGCCTCGCTTGAGAGCGCGCAAAACATCAAGCGCGATGCGGACACATTCGTTGATGCGGTGACCGCCGAAGATATTGGCGCCCTGCCGGACCGTTCAGTCGCGGAAACCCTTCAGCGTATTCCTGGCATCACTATCGGCCGGTTTGAAAAAACCACTGACCCAGACCGCTTCTCGGTTGAGGGTACAGGCGTTATCATTCGCGGCCTTCCATTTGCACGTTCTGAACTGAACGGTCGCGAGATCTTCTCTGCAACCGGCGGTCGGGTCCTCAGCTTCAATGACGTGTCCCCTGAACTTCTTGGCCGCGTCGAAGTGTTCAAGAACGTCACGGCAGACATGGTTGAGGGCGGCCCTTCCGGCACTGTTAATCTTGTCACCCGGAAGCCTCTCGACACAGCTGGCTTGAAGATCGCCGGTACTGTTGGTGTTAACTATGGTGACCTTCGCGAAGAATGGTCGCCCGAAATTTCAGGCCTTATCTCGAATTCATGGGATACGAATGCAGGCTCATTTGGCCTTCAATTCGGCTATGCCAACTCAGAGCTGAAGAGTCGGACTGATGCGTCGCAGGTGGCTGACCCTTGTTACCGCGCGCCTACTTTCGATGGCCCTTGCTTGCGTGCGCTTTCGGTGGGTTCGGGCGGATTTGTTGGCGATCCGAACTTTGATGAAAACAACTTCCCGCCAGATGGTGCGTTGCTTGTGCCAAAGGGCGCTGGTGTTCGGTCCACAAATCTTGACCGTGATCGCGAAGCGTTTTCCGGCGTGGCGCAGTATGAAAGCCCGGACGGCAATTTCATTGCGACTTTTGAATGGCTGCGCTCTGAAACGTCGTTTGTGACGGAAGAATTTGCGCTCATTGCGCGCGTGGACGATGAAGGGCTTTTCCCTCAACCTGCGGCGGGAAGCACATGGCAGTTTGACGAGGACGGAATATTCCAAAGCGGCATCCTGTCGCAGCGCATCGGTGATGCCTATGCAACTCCGTTCGGCCGTGGTGGCATTCCCGTCGACTCACTGCGTTTTGAGCGCGCCCTCGAATCGACAACGGAAGATTTCTCTTTCGACGCTCAATGGAATGTCACAGATCGCCTGCGCCTGAACATCGAAGCGCAGACAATCAGTTCCGATCTGTCGCGCGATTCTGTTTTTGGCGCCATGAGCACCTGGGCAGATATCGATCTTGATCTGACTGGAAAGACCCCGCAGGTCAGCTTCCTCGCGCCTCCAGGCTCTCCATCGGACTACTTCTCCTCTGGCTTCTATACCTACTACTGGTTTGGTCTGGACAGCCGCGAGAAAAACGAAGGCGAAATGGACAGCCTGCGATTTGATGCTGAGTATGACATCAGCGACGAAGGCTTCTTCAAGAAAGCGCGCTTCGGTGCACGCTGGGCAGAGCGTGATCGCACAACCCGCAACACCAACTTCAGCACATGGGGTAACCTCTCGGCTGTTTGGGCTGGCCGTGCCGGCTGTGCGCCTTGGAACGATGGCCCGGGTTGTGCGGCAACCGGTGGCTTCCAGCCCGGACGCTTCTTTACCGGCCTGCCAGGCCAGGATTTCGCAATTGCCGGCGGCGCATTTACTGACGAGTTCCCGGATTATTCCAGCCTTCGCAATCCATTCGGAGATAGCTTCCAGCGCGGCAACGCACCCACGCCGACGCCTGATGGGGCTGCCTGGTTCTTTGGTGGAGACGATTTCCTTGGCGAGTATCTCGCCGGCGTGACCGATCAGCAATTTGAAGAAATTCAAACCTTCGGTCAGTCACCAGAACGCTTCAACTACGGTGTAAATGGCCGTACGCGGGTTGATGAGTTCACTGGCGAAGTCATTCCATGTGACATCGAAGGTGTCTTCTGCCCGGGTGAAGTTTCGACCGTCACCGAAGTCACGAAAGCAGCCTACGCGCGTGTCGATTTTGGGCATGACTTCAGCAATGGCTGGAATGTCGAAGGCAACATTGGCCTGCGCTATGTTGAAACCGAAATCTCCACCGGTGGTCGGATCGGTTTCCCTGATCCGGGTCGTTTCGACACACCAGTTCTGGATGCGAACGGCGTGCAGACCGGCGGCGGCAATGGCGATGGTATTGTGCAACCTTCGGAAGTGACCGCGGGATGTATTCCTGGCGTTCCACCTCCGATCAGCCTGTCCGGTATTTGCCAACTATCTGATGCAAGGCTGGCGGAATTTGCTGCCGCGCATACCGGCGAAGTCATCAACGATGATCGCGACATCACGTTCGATCATTGGTTGCCAAGCTTCAATGCCAAGCTCGACGTAGGCGGCGGATTGCTGTTCCGCGTGGCGGCATCGAAAAACATATCTCGGCCCGACCTGCAATTGTTCCGCGCTGGTGGCGGTATTGGCGACAACACTGTTGCGCTGGCCACTGCCGGTGCAGATGCATTGGCGAACGGTCCGCTATTTACCCTCGAAACCGGCAACCGTAATCTCTTGCCGATTTCGATCTGGAACTATGACTTGTCGGCAGAATGGTATTTCGATGATGTCGGCTCGCTGACGTTCTCGGTATTTGCCAAAGATGTCGATGGCTTCATCGATACTGGCTTCACCCGGGTCGTCTATGACAGCAATGGCACAGCTGTTGATGTCAACGTCAAGGGGCCATCCAATAGCCAGGACGGTACACTGAAGGGCTTCGAAATCGCCTATCAGCAAACCTATGACTTCCTGCCGGGTCTTCTAAGCGGTTTGGGGTCACAGCTGACCTATACCTATATCGATGGCAGCGACTTCTCTAACCCCAATCTGTCCGATGTCGGGCAATCATCGATCACTACAGCGGCAAACGAGTTGGCCGGTGGTGCTTTCGTTGAGCAACAGCCGCTGGCGGGTATCTCGAAAAATACCGTTAATGCGACAGTGTTCTATGAGATGGGGCCATTTGCGGCGCGCGCAGCCTATAACTGGCGCTCTGCATTCCTAGTCACGCCGCGCGATGACATCTTCCCGTTCTCGCCAATCTGGCAAGAATCAACAGGGCAACTCGATGCATCGATTTTTTATGCAGTGACCGACAATATCAAGCTGGGTATCCAGGGCGTGAACTTGCTAGACGAGGTGACCGAAACTTCGCAAGTTGTCGACTTTGACGGCACCCGCGTCACACGATCGGCGTTCCGCAACGACCGCCGCTTCACTTTCCTGGCGCGCTTCGACTTCTAAGCAGGGCCAGAGCAATTGAGTGAATGCGGGCCCTTGCGTTGATGCGCGGGGGCCCGTTTTCGTTTGGCTTCGCCAAGAAGGGGTATCGAATGCATAGATCTATAGTACTGGCTGCGGCTTTTGTGATGGCAAGCTGCCATCGGACGAATTCAACACTTATGCGGTTGAATGGGGTGAAGGACTGATCGTGTTCTTCGTGAATGGTGAAGAGCACTTGCGAGCATCGTCCGTGACTGGTTCACCGGCTCACAGCTCGCAGACCGCAATGCCAACGCGCCATTCGATCAACCGTTCTACGTTATGGCCAATCTGGCAGTCGGAGATAAGTGGCCAGAGCGCGATAATGAAAAAGGGCTTGAACCAAACTCACTTCCTGCCGAGTTGCAGATCGACTGGATCAGAGTTTATCAATGCGCCCTTGACCGCGAAACCGACCGTGTATGTATGAAGAAATGAATAGACAGGGACCGGATTGAAATGGCGCGCAGGCGGCAAGCAGTAACCATACGCCATGTGGCTGACGATGCGGGAGTTTCTTTGCAAACGGTTAGCCGTGTCATCAACAAGGAGCCCAATGTCCGTCCGGCGATGAAGGAAAAAGTTCAGGCGTCGATCGACAAGCTGGGCTATGTTCCGTCGATCGCCGCTCAGCGGATGAGCGGATCGCGCTCTTACCTGATTCTGGCACTCAATGATCGAGCGCGTACGATCGAAGACTGGCGCGCACGGCAAGGCACAGACTGGGTTGACCAGATGCTGTTGGGCGGAATGTTGACCTGCGCAGAGCATGGCTATCGAATGATGGTGGAGTTGGTTGACACCCACAATGATCATGTGGAGCGCGAACTTACAGGCGCCATCGCCGCTCTGCAGCCGGACGGAGTTATCCTGACTCCTCCGCATTCGGAAAACCCATTGATCACCGGTTTGTTGGCGAAGCAGAACATTCCATTCGCACGCATCGGATCACGCGAGCCGGGGCCGGGCATTTGCCTCACAATGGATGACGAACGATCTGCCGGGCTTGCGACCGAGAAACTGATTGAGATAGGTCATCGCCGGATCGGGTTTATTGCCGGCTCGAGCGAGTATAGCCTCAGCGGGTGGCGTGTGGCCGGATGGCAAGCGGCTATGGCAAATGCGGGCCTGCAGACCGATGGCCTCTGCGAGCAGGGCGATTTCGGGTATGAATCGGGGGAAGCAGCGGCTCGCACGCTACTGTCGCTGCCCAACCGGCCAAGTGCAATCATCGCCTCGAGCGATCAGATGGCGCTGGCGACATTGGAGGTGGCTCGGGAGATGAATCTCTCCGTGCCGGAAGATCTTTCTGTGATCAGTTTCGACAACACGCCCATTGTTCGCTTCACTAACCCGCCGCTCACCTCGGTTGACCAACCAATTGCACAAACAATTTCGCGTGCGGTTGAGCTGCTGATCAATGCGGCCAAAGCGCCGTTGCCGGACAAGCCGATCAATATCGAAGGCAAATTGGAAATGCGTGGTTCGATCGGCCCGGCGCGCGGCGCCAATGATCTCTGAAGAATCAGGCGAGGAACGACAGCCGCTCTGGTTTCTGGCCGCGCTCGCCTTGGCCGCCGCTGGGGGCGCGGTAGCATACGTCCCGTTTCTAACCGTACTTCTGCCGCTCAAGGTCAATGAGCTAACAGCGTCTGAAAATATCGAAGCGCTATCCTACATCACTTTTGCCGGAGCGATTTTCGCTAGCCTGGCGAACATCGGATTTGGCTGGGTGAGCGACAGATGGGGCGGGCGGCGAAGTTGGATCGCACTGGGGCTGGTGCTCTCGTGCCTCCTTCTCATCGTGATGGGTGAGGCGCGCAGCGTCAGCGGGTTGATTGTGCTGGTAATCGCGTGGCAGCTTGCTCTTAATATGATGCTGGCACCGCTTATAGCTTGGGCGGGCGATTGTGTGCCTGATGGGCAAAAAGGGCTGCTTGGCGGCTTGTTCGCCTTGGCACCCGCATTGGGCGCTCTGGCGGGCACTTTGGTCACATTCCCCGGTTTGGCGGTCGGCGCAGAGCGACTATGGTTGGTTTCTGGCCTGGTCGCCTTGCTGGTTGCGCCGGCGCTGGTTTTGGGCGGCGGTCGACAAATGGAAGAATTGATGCGGCCTGTAGAAGGGCCGGTCCCGAGCGAACTTGGCAGCTTCAAGTCACGCCCCGCAATCGTGCGAATGTGGAGTGCCCGCTTGTTGGTTCAGATTGCTGAAGCCGCATTGTTCGCATTTCTGTTATTCTGGCTCCGCACACTTTCACCCGATATTGGCGAGAACAGCGTCGCAAACCTTTTCAGCTTAGTTCTATGTGTGGCTGTGCCTATCGCGTTATTTGCTGGAAGATGGTCTGACAAAGCACGGCGGCCGATGTTACCGTTGGCGCTCTGCGCCGGCCTTTCGGCGCTCGGCCTGATAACTATGTCGCTTGCGCAAAATGTTCAGACCGCGATTGCTGGCTATACCTTCTTTGGATTGGCTTCGATGACATTTCTGTCGCTCCATAATGGGCAGGCCTTGCGTGTGCTGCCTAGGCCACAAAATCGCGGTCGGGATATGGGCCTTTTCAACCTCACCAACACCGTGCCCTCACTGATCATTCCTTGGATGACCCTCGCGATGGTGCCTGCATTTGGTTTTAGCGGACTGTTCCTGGTTCTGGCCGGTTTGGTTGCGCTCGCCGCTATCTTGCTTGTGCAGATGAGTTACCGCCGATAGGCGCTTGATTTTTGATGTCGGACATGTCACTTCTCTCAGATTGGGAACGTTCACAATGCGCGTACTTCCGCATTGGACGGGGGAGAAGAATTCCGATGCGTTATATTGCGCTTGCGCTAGCTACCGGCTTGGGTCTTTCGGCGTGTGCAACTGTACCGTCAGCAGTGCCTTTTCAGACATCAACTGTTGCCTCAGCCGAAGATCTCGCCGAAGCCGAGATCGCGGATATTGTTTCGCGCATGTCGTTGGAGCGCAAGATCGGGCAGCTGATTCAGCCGCAGATCAATTCCTTCACCCCGGAAGACATGGAGCGTTATCGTTTCGGCAGCTACCTGAATGGTGGCAATGGCGGACCTTATGGCGATGAATTTGCCCCGGCTTCCGAATGGCTGCGCTATGCGGACGAAATGTACGACGCCTCGGTCAGGCCGCTGCCCAATGGTGAGCCTGCGATCCCCACCATGTGGGGCACCGATGCCGTACACGGCCATTCGAATATCGTCGGTGCCACGTTGTTCCCGCACAATATTGGATTAGGGGCGACAGGCGATCCAGAGCTCTTGCGCCGCATAGGCCATGCGACTGCGATCGAGATCGAAGTGACCGGGATCGATTGGAACTTCTCGCCCACGGTCGCGGTTGCGCGCGATGATCGTTGGGGGCGCACGTATGAGAGTTATTCAGAAGACCCCGATCTAGTGGCGAAACTCGGTGCCGCTTTGATTGTCGGGCAGCAAGGCACACCGGGCAGCGAAGACTTCCTGGGAGATGGCCGCGTTTTTGTGACGGCCAAGCACTTCTTCGGTGATGGCGGCACCGAACAGGGCGTAGATCAGGGCGATGTCAATGGCGACATCAACGCGCTGCTTGATCTGCACGGCCGCCCTTATCCGGCGGCGATCGACGCTGGCTTACAGGCCGTGATGGCAAGCTTCAACTCGATCAATGGCCGCAAGATGCACGGCAACAAAGAACTACTGACCGATGTCTTGCGTGGGCAGATGGGCTTTGATGGCCTGGTAGTGGGCGACTGGAATGGTCACGGCCAGATCAAGGGCTGCACAGTAACAGATTGCCCGCAATCATTGATGGCCGGCCTCGACATTTACATGGTGCCCGATGACTGGAAGCCGCTGATGAAGTCGCTCATCGCGCAGGTCGAAGATGGGACTATTCCCATGGCGCGGGTTGACGAAGCGGTCACACGGGTCCTTCGGGTAAAGCAACGCGCCGGGCTGCTAGGCGAAAACGCCAAGCGACCATCTGAACGCGGCGTCGCGGGGCAATATAACCTGCTCGCATCGCCGGAACATCGCGCTTTGGCGCGCGAAGCTGTGGCGAAGTCACAGGTCTTGCTCAAGAATGACGGTGTGCTTCCCCTGAAGGCAGGCGCGAATGTGTTGGTTGCTGGCTCTGCGGCCGATGATGTGGGCCAACAGTCAGGCGGTTGGACTCTTGAGTGGCAGGGTGGCCGCAAGGACACCTTGCCCAGAGAATACTTTCCCAAGGCAACCTCAATTTGGGATGGCATCAAAGAGAACGTCACCGCACACGGTGGCAGCGCGACACTGTCAGAGGATGGCTCCTTCAAGGCACGCCCCGACGTTGCGATCGTCGTATTCGGCGAGCATCCCTATGCCGAATTCGCTGGCGATCAGCGCGATCTGGTTTTCCGTGACGAGGAGGGGTTGAAGCTGCTTCGCCAGTTTGATGATCAGGATATTCCGACCGTCGCCGTGTTCCTTTCAGGCCGCGCGATGTGGATGAACCGCGAAATTAACGTGGCTGACGCTTTTGTGGCATCATGGCTGCCAGGCAGTGAAGGCGCTGGTGTCGCTGATGTTCTGACGGGCAAACGCGAGGCTACCGGCCGCCTGTCATTCTCTTGGCCTGCAAGTTGCGAAGGGCAGCCGGTCAACTCGCCCCAAGGCGCACTTTTTGCATTTGGCTATGGCCGTACACTTAGTGACAACTCACCGCTTGCTACGCTTAACGAAGACTGCGGCGCCCTGTCAGTGGTCGAGGGGGCAGAAATGTTCGGCTCTGGCCGGTTAGGATCAGGGGTCAGCGCATTCGTCGGTCGTTTGGACGGCGCTGGATTTGAAGAGCTGATGCCGCAAATGCGCGGAGACATGAATGGCTCTGGCGTGCTGGCGCGCGGTTTTGACCGCGATGCACAAGAAGATTCTCGCGAAATCACAATGAGTGCCGGGTCCTATTTCGGCCTGGAACAATCAAACGATACCGGCGGCGCGTACCGCATTGCCTATGAAGTGGTCACACGCCCGACGGGTATGATCCGCTTGCGTTCAGGTGATGCAGTGCTCGATGTCACCGCGCAGTTTGAGCTCGCGCTTGCCAAGGGTTTTCGCGAAATGGTGGTAACTGAAAGTTGCCTAGCGGGCCTTGGCAAACGCATCTCTTTCGAATCCGAAGGCGATGTCACTTTCCGCATTTCCAGTGTCAAACGCGATGAAGTGGCGGAAGGAACCGAATGCTCGTTCTGATTGGAATGCGCGAATGACAACGTATGCGGCTGGACAGGCGATAAAGCGCCGCTAGTCTGCAAAAAAAGGGTCTGCGGCTGGAAAATCCGGTCGCGAGGGGGAGGAAAATCCGGTGACGTTAGAGACGATCGATATCGTTATTATCGCTGGCTATGCGATTGCACTGCTGGGGATCGCGCTGTTTGTCAGTCGTGAACCCAAGGGGCATGATAAAAACACAGAGGATTACTTCCTCGCCGGGCGTGCATTGCCTTGGTGGGCGATCGGTGCTTCGCTGATCGCGTCGAACATTTCAGCTGAACAGATCATTGGCCAATCGGGCCAGGGCTATGCCGTGGGCATCGCGATTGCGGCTTATGAATGGCAGGCTGCGATTGTTCTGATCATCGTGGCGAAATACTTCCTGCCGATCTTCCTCAAGCGCAAGATCTACACCATGCCGCAGTTTCTGGATCAGCGGTACGGACATGGCGTGAAGACGCTGATGAGCTTCTTCTGGGTCGCACTCTACACGGCTGTAAACCTCACCACAGTGCTGTGGCTGGGCGGTCTGGCGGTCACGTCGCTCACCGGTTGGAGCGTGATGACAGCAATGGCGGCGCTGGCCGGATTTGCTGCGCTCTATTCGCTCTATGGCGGGCTGAAAGCGGTTGCGCTGACGGACATTATTCAGGTCGTGATCCTGATCCTGGGCGGATTTGCGATCACCTGGATCGCATTGGACGCGTTACCAGCCGAAGGCGCGCTGGGCGGGCTTGGCCTGCTTTGGCAAGAAATGCCGGGTCATTTCGAGATGATCCTTGATGAAAGCAATCCGGCCTATTCCGACCTGCCGGGCATCTGGACACTGCTGGGCGGCTTGTGGGTACTCCACTTCAGCTATTGGGGTTTTAACCAGTATATCATCCAGCGTGCGCTCGGTGCGGAGAATCTGGGCGAAGCGCAAAAGGGCTTGGCCTTTGCGGCTTTCCTCAAGATCCTCGTACCGTTCATCGTGGTTATCCCCGGCATCGCCGCGGTCATTCTGGCGCAACAAGGCGTGCTGGATGGCGCGGCATTGGCGGAAAAATCTGATCGTACCTATGGCGAACTTATGAGCTTTGCCCCGGCTGGTCTGCGTGGTTTGGTGTTTGCTGCGCTTATCGCCGCTGTGGTGAGTTCGCTTGCATCCATGATGAACTCGATCTCGACCATCTTTACGATGGATCTTTATCGAAGCTGGAAGCCAGATATGGGCGAACATCACTATGTGACGGTTGGCCGTGTTTCAGCATTCAGCGCCATGATCGCCGCGCTCTTCCTCGCGCGCCCTTTTATCGGCGGCTTTGAAAGCGGCTTCCAGACAGTACAGGAATACACTGGTTTTATTGCGCCGGGTATCGTGGTGGTTTTCCTGCTCGGCTTCTTCGACAAGAAGATGAACGCAGTGGGCGCATTCACAGCGCTGCTTGGCTCGCTGGCGGTCAATGTGATGTTGAAGTTCGGCATGCCTGACGTACCCTTCATCATCCGCATCTGGGGCGTGTTCATGCTTTCGATTGTCGCTGCCGCGGTTGTTTCACGCATGACAGCGCCGCCGGAAGAAGAGCAGACCGTCAAGCTGGGCGATATCGCCTTTGCCACGACCATGCTGTTCAATACGCTGGCAATGTTGACGGTTGCAATTCTTATCGGACTCTATGTAATTCTCTGGTAAGGGTTTTCCCGCTGGCGCTCTGGGGGGAGCGCTAGCCATCTAACACCGGAGCCGCTGGGGGGTGGCTCCGGTGTTTTTTATTGGTCCGCGAAACCCTCAGCCAGAAACTTCAGCGCGCATCCAGCCAGCATCGCCGTGCCTTTGGGCAAGGCGTTCTCGTCAACATGCATGCGCGGTGAGTGGATGGCACAGCAGCTGCGCCAGTCCTCGCCTTCATTGGCCACGCCCAGGAAGAACATCGCACCAGGCACTTTTTCCAGCAGGTAAGAGAAATCCTCTGCGCCCATGATCGGGTCGGCGAGATCGCGCCACCCCTCCGCACCACCAATCTCGGTGGCAACTTCCCGGCCCAGATCAACCGCCCGCGGATCGCAAATGGTGACGGGAAAGCCCTCTACGATCTCAACATTGGCGGACAGGCCATGTGCTGCGGCGACATGACTGGCCATATCGGTCAGCAATTCGCGCGCTTTCAGCCGATGCTCTTTGCTGAGCGTCCGGATAGTGCCGTTGATTGTGGCTTCATCGGGTATGACGTTAAATGCAGTTCCCGCGTGGATCTGTGTGACAGTCACGACCACCGCGCTGGCGGCATTGAAGCGGCGCGTCACCATCGCCTGGATCGCGCTGACCAGAGCGGCAGTACCGGGCATTGGGTCGACGCAATCATGCGGCATTGAAGCATGCCCGCCCTGCCCGGTTAAGGTGATTGTAAATGCGTCCGCAGCTGCCATCAGCGGTCCGGGTCTGCCCGCCAGCACGCCAAACGGCGCGTTGGGCATGATATGCAGCGCGAAGGCGGCGTCAGGCAGTGGGTCGATCAGCCCGTCTTCCAGCATGAAACGCGCGCCGTGATAGCCTTCCTCGCCCGGCTGGAACATGAAGTCGATCGTGCCGGCAATCTGTTCGCGCTTGGCACATAGCAGCCGCGCCGCGCCCGCCAGCATGGCAGTATGCGTGTCATGTCCGCATGCGTGCATCCGGCCCGGAACCGTCGATGCGAATTCCAGATCGGTCTTTTCATCCATCGGCAAGGCGTCCATATCGCCGCGCAGCAGCACGCGCCGACTTTGCCCTTTAGCCGGCATGCCGCCTTCCAATGTGGCCACCTGGCCGGTGGTCGAGGTGCCTGCGCGCCATGTTAGCGGTAGATCGGTGAGCGCTGCGCGCACCTTGGCCATGGTTTTGGGCGTGTGCAGCCCCAATTCCGGCTCGGCATGGATGGCACGGCGTAAAGAGACGATATCCCCGCTCAGCTCGCGGGCGGATTCGATAAGGTTTTCTGTCAGCATGGATACAATCTAGCGCAAATGTTGCGCATAGGAAGCGGCATTGTAACCAAGCCACGTTTGGCCACGAATTTGTGTTGCACAGCAAAATCACCTAGTGAACGCACATGGTTTCCGACTAAGGAACGATGATTATGGCTGGCCCGATCCATGAATTTTCGCATTTGCCGCGACCCAAAGCCAATGTGAAATCGGCTTGGCGTGTGAGACGCGACGCGCGTGCAGAGGGTGATGCTCCCATTGTTGGACTGATCTATAATCCACGCAGCCACCACAATCGGGGGCAGGACCTCACCAGCAAGATTTCGCCGGATGTCTTTGTGGCGCAACCGGGAAACCGCGATCAATTGCCCGAGGCGCTCGCGCGCCTTGCCGAACGCGGGATCGATTTGTTGGTCATCAATGGCGGTGACGGTACCGTGCGCGATGTGCTGACTTGTGGGGAGCCCATTTTTGGCGATGACTGGCCTGTTGTGGCGGTGTTGCCCAAGGGCAAGACCAATGCGCTGGCGGTTGATCTTGGCGGCCCGAGCGACTGGACATTGCAATGCGCGGTTGACGCGTATGAAAATGGGAAGCGGGTCAAGCGCAGCCCGATGGCGATTACGCCGCTTGATCAGCCTGATGCGCGGGTGCTGGGGTTCATTCTGGGTGCCGGCGCGTTTACGCTAGGCACCAAGGCAGGCCAAAGCGCACATAAACTCGGTGCGTTCAACTCATTGGCAGTAGGCGTTACGACCTTCTGGGGCATTTTGCAGGCGGTTTTCGGAACGCGCGCCAATCCGTGGCGTCGCGGAGCAAAGATGGATTTGCGTTTGGCGCCTAGTGGAGTGCCGTTGGAGCATAGCGGGCTGGGCGAACCAGAGCGCAGGCTTATCCTGCTGGCATCTACGCTTGAGCGTTTTCCTGGGGGGATCAAGCCCTTCGGATCATTGGGTAAGGGTCTGAAGCTGGCTGCACTTGATCAGATCAGCCGCTGGATGACATTGATGCTGCCTGCGATCCTGTTTGAATTTGGTCCCAAGAATTTGCGTAAGCGCGGCTTTCACCAACTGGTCGCGCAGTCTTTCGAGATGGAGCTGGATGACCAATTCATTCTGGACGGGGAAGCTTTTCCTGCTGGCAGATACAGGGTCGAAACCGGACCCGAGATCGATTTCGTTGCACCCTGAATGACGCCGCCATGAGCGCTTTGGCAGAACGAATCTCAGAAAAATCTGCGGTCGCAGTGCATCCCGCCATTGCTGAATTTGCCGCGCGGCTTGCAATTGAAGCGGGCGCGCTGGCGGTTCTGTTTTACGGCTCCAATCTGCGGACCGGATTGCTTGAAGGCGTGCTCGACTATTACGTGCTGCTTCCGGGCGAGCAGCAGGAGAAGATCTGGCCGCGCGTCAGCTATCGCGAATGGGACAATCAAGGCGAGACGCTGCGCGCCAAGATAGCCACTATGTCGCTCGCGCAATTTGCCAAGGCAGCATCGGGCCAGTCGCGCGACACCACCATCTGGGCGCGGTTCGTGCAGCCGTCTGCTTTGGTTTGGGCCCGCGATGGCGATGCGACGGCGCAGACATTTGATGCGCTTGGTGATGCTGCAAAAACTGCGGCGCGGCTGGCTGTGGCGCTCGGCCCGCCAAGCGGCACCGCCGATGACTATTGGCGCGCATTGTTCCGCGCCACCTATAAGGCGGAGTTTCGGGTAGAGAAAGCGGGCAGGGAAGATAGCATCTTGTCAGTCAACGCAGCGCATTTTGACGGGCTCTTGCCTCTGGCGCTCGACGCACAAGGTATTGCGTTTGATGAAGTAGGCGGTCGCCTGACACTCAAGCTGACGGACAGTGCCCGACGCGAAACACTATCGTGGTGGAGCCGCCGCCAACGGCTTGGCAAGGCGCTCAACATTCTCCGCCTGCTGAAAGCCAGCACCACGTTTGACGGTGCGGCGCGCTATGCCGCGTGGAAGGTGGAACGCCACACGGATGTGCCGATTGAAGTGACGCCATGGCGCGAAAAACACCCCGTGCTCGCGGCACCGGGTGTCTTGTTCAAAGTCTGGCGAGAGCAGAAAAAGCAACAGAGCTGAGCCTGCTTGCCTCTTACATGTAGCGCATATTGATGCGGATCGACGTTACACCTTCGCCCACTTCAAATGCTGTCTTGCGGTAGCTCGGCTTGCCGAGGTTGAAAATATTGATCGAGGGATTGTTCGACATCGCGCCGCCATCCTCGCTGACTTCGGTTTGTCCATTGCCGTTAACATCATGGCGAACAGCGATGCCATAAGTACCCGCGCGCGGAACCGGCATGCAAAACACCATCGTGCCTTCGCGGGCGGAGGCTTCGATCCGGTTGATCCATTTGCCCCGCTCTAGCCAATCCGATTTGATCCCCCGATAGCTTTGCACACGAATTCGGCCCTCGGATGATTTGATACCGGCAACGGTCACGCGCACCGCAGGGCCGCCGCCGGGCGCGCATTGGCGCATATTGTTGGAAATTTCCTGGCGATAGGTCACGGAGGGAGCGCCTTGCGCCCAAGCGGCTGCAGCCACCGGAGCAAGCGTCGCTGCGGTCAGTGCAATTCCGGCTGTGATCAGTCTTGATCGCATCTTCTCGCGTGTCCTTCAGTCGTTAAAACGCTGCTGCGCCAAAGGGGCAAGCGCAGCAGCGCGATAGGGCATTTCGCCCTAATTCGAAAACCTTATGCTGCAAAGTGGCTGAATTGCGGCTGAATTTGACGAACGGATATCCTTAATCTTCGCGCTACTGTGTGTGGAAAAGGCCACGCGCCTGCTTGTCGGCGAGTCTTCCCCGGCGTTACTGCGAGGAAACGCGGACTTTTGCGAAAGCACACCATGGCCACACCGCTAATTTCACCTTCCATTTTGTCAGCTGACTTTGCGCGGCTGGGCGAAGAAGTGCGCGCGGTGGATCAAGCAGGTGCGGACTGGATCCATATCGATGTGATGGATGGGCATTTTGTGCCTAACCTCACGATCGGGCCTGACGTGGTCAAAGCGCTGAGGCCCCATTCGGACAAGACCTTTGATGTGCATCTGATGATTTCGCCGGTCGATCCGTATCTGGAAGCTTTTGCAGAGGCCGGCGCGGATATCATTACCGTCCATCCAGAGGCGGGCCCCCATGTACACCGTACGCTGCAAGCGATCCGTGCCCTGGGCAAGAAGGCCGGGGTGGTACTGAACCCAGGCACGCCCGTCGAAGTGCTCGACAATCTGATGGACCTGGTTGACCTGATCCTGGTGATGAGCGTCAATCCGGGCTTTGGGGGGCAGAGCTTCATCCATTCGCAGCTCGACAAAGTGCGCGCGATCCGCGGGATGATTGAACGGGCAGGGCGAGATATCCACCTGGAGGTCGACGGCGGCGTCAATCCTGAAACCGCGAAGCTTTGCGTTGATGCCGGCGCGGACGTGCTGGTTGCAGGTTCTGCAACCTTCAAGGGCGGCCCGTCCCAATATGCCGCCAATATTGCCGCGCTGAAGGGCGAAGTCTGATGGACGCGTTGCTGTCCGGCTCGAGCGACACCAAACAGAGTGAAGATCTGTTTGGCGAGATCGAGGAAGATCGCTCTGCGCTACCTCTGGAGGCGGCGGACGATGTGCAGCCTGTCATTGATGGCGAAGGCGAAGTTCCGCTGACTGAAGCGCGCACGCTTGTGTTGAGCGACTTTGTACCGCCCAAAGCCGATTTGACCGAACAGCTGGTGCGGGTTGCCTATCGTCTTGGCGTCAGTGGCGCAACGCTGACCGCGCCCTTCCGCAAGCCCGCGCGCCCGCGCTTGCTGGCAACGGTCGAAACAGCGCTGGCAGGCGACCGGGTGGCAGGGATGGCGCTGCGAGCCGGCCACTTCATGATCAACGGCATGAAGCCGCCGATATCCGAAGTTGAATATCAAAGTTCGTCGCGGGCAACGCCGCCGTTCGAGCGGATGATCCATGGTTTTGCCTGGCTGCGCGACCTCAGCGCAGCTGGCCAGCGCGAACAATGCGTCGAAACGGCTGAGCGGATTGCAGGGCTTTGGCTTAAAGCCAATCCAAAGCCGGGCAAATGTGCGGCTTGGTACGTCGACTATGTTTCAATGCGACTGATGGCGTGGCTCGTCCATGCGCCGCTTTTGCTGTCAGGCAAGGATGAAGCCTTGCGTCCGCAAATGCTGGCTACGATTGATGAAACGGCGCGCTGGCTCGATCGTGAAGTGCGCCGTACGCCAGATCCGCTCGGTGCAGTCCTGGGTTGGGGTGCCTTGATCGCTGCGGGCTTGTTGCTTCCACAAGGCAAGCCGCGCCGGCTCTATGCCGAAGCCGGGTTGGTCGCGGCATTGGGCGATTTTGTCGGCGAAGATGGTGGCGCTTTGTCACGCAGCCCGATCGCACAGATGGATGTGATCGCCATGCTGGTGGATCTGGAGGCTTGCTATAAAGCGGTTGACCGCGATCTGCCGCAAGCGTTGTGCCTGATGCGCGAGCTGCTTGTGCCGCCCATTCTGGCGTTGCGACATGGCGACGGTGCCTTGGGCAATTGGCAAGGCACAGGGGCTATGCGGGCGGATCGGCTTGCTGCGCTGATCGATGCCAGTACCGTGCGCACACGCCCGCTGAAGGATGTGAAGCACTGGGGCTTCCATCGTCTGACCGGTGGGAAGACCATTATCCAGATGGATGCAGCCCCGCCGCCCCGCTCTAAGCATTCGCGTTCGGGCTGCGCATCGACGCTGGCCTTCGAAATGTCCGACGGACTCAGTCGTCTGATCGTCAATTGCGGCGGCGCGGCAATGGCCGGAGGGCTTGTGCCAGCACGGATCGAGCAGGGGCTGCGAGCCACCGCGGCACATTCCACGCTGATACTTGACGATGTAAACTCGACCTCGGTGCTGCTTGGCGGAAAGCTGGGCAAGGGGGTCGAGAAGGTCGAGATTGAGCGTAGTGAGATTGCACGCGGAACGGCCAGTGCGCAGCGCATCGAAGCGAGCCACGATGGTTATGCCGCACGGTTCGGCCTGATCCACCGCCGTATCCTGTTGCTGCGCAGCGATGGTAGCGAGTTGCGCGGCGAGGATGTGCTGGCGCCATCCACCCGCAAGGGGCAGCGCGGCAAGCTCAAATTCGCAATCCGGTTCCACCTGGGTCGGGGAGTAGAGGCGCGCCTCTCCGAAGACAGGCTAGGCGCCAGTCTGTTGTTGCCCGACGGCGGCTTGTGGCAATTCCGTCTGGGCGGGAATGACGCGGGTGCGGACGTGGCGCTCGAAGAAAGCATGTGGGTCGATGGCGACGGGCATCCGCACGGCGTTGACCAATTGGTGGTGCAGGGAATGATATCGCGCGGCGGGGGGCAATTCTCCTGGCTGCTAAAGAAAATGGGGTGATTTCCTAAGTGACGGATGTGACAATCAAGCGGGCACTGCTGTCAGTGTCCGACAAAACCGGATTGGCTGAACTGGGCCAGGCCTTGGCTGCGCGCGGTGTCGAGCTGGTCTCGACCGGGGGAACGGCAAAGGCGCTGCGCGATGCGGGGTTTGAAGTTCGCGACATCTCTGAACTCACCGGCTTTCCTGAAATGATGGACGGCCGGGTAAAGACGCTGCACCCCAAGGTGCACGGTGGCTTGCTGGCAGTGCGCGACAATCCGGAGCATGCCGCCGCAATGGAAGAGCATGCAATTGGCGCGATCGATCTTGTCGTTGTCAATCTCTACCCCTTCGAAGCGACTGTCATGCGCGGCGCCGAACGTGACGAGATCATCGAGAATATCGACATTGGCGGTCCGTCAATGGTTCGTAGCTCGGCGAAGAACCATGCCTTTGTGACGATCGTGACAGACTCAGCGGACTATGGAGAATTGCTGGGCGAACTGGATGAAAATAACGGGGCAACCTCGCTTGCATTTCGAAAGAGGTGTGCCGCCAAGGCCTTTGCCGCCACCGCCGCCTATGACAGCATGATTAGCCAATGGTTCGCCTTTGCTGACCAGCAGCAGCAGTTCCCCGATTTCCTGGCGGTCAATGGCAAGGCGCCGACCGTTCTTCGCTACGGCGAAAACCCGCATCAGCAGGCGGCACTTTATACCCCTTCGGGTCCGCATGGCTCAGGCATTGCGCAGGCCGAACAGCTGCAGGGCAAGGAGCTGTCCTACAACAACTACAATGATGCCGATGCGGCGCTGGAATTATGCGCTGAATTCGGTGGCCAGGATCCTGCAGTTGTCATCGTCAAGCACGCCAATCCCTGCGGTGTGGCGCAGGCGGGCAGCCTGGTCGATGCATGGGAAGCGGCGCTGCAATGCGATAGCGTTTCGGCGTTCGGCGGGATCGTTGCAGTCAACCAGGAGCTGGACGGTGCCACAGCCGAACAGATCGCGAAGATATTTACCGAAGTTGTGATCGCGCCCAGCGTTAGCGATGAAGCGCGCGAAATCTTCGCGAAGAAGAAGAACCTGCGTTTGCTCACGGTTGGCGATTTGCCTGATCCGCGCCGTGGCGGTCTGATGGTCAAGCCGATCACTGGCGGCTTGCTGGTGCAGAGCCGAGACAATGGCGCTATCTCAGAAAATGATCTGAAAGTTGTCACCAAGCGCGAGCCGACAAGCCAAGAGCTGAAGGATTGCATGTTCGCATGGACCGTCGCCCGGCATGTGAAATCGAACGCGATTGTTTATGCCAAGGATGGCGCGACAGCCGGGATTGGCGCTGGCCAGATGAACCGCCGTGATAGCTCGCGCATTGCTGCGATGAAGGCGGCAGAAGCAGCAGAAACCTATGGCTGGGACACGCCGCGCACCACAGGCAGCGCCGTTGCCTCTGATGCATTCTTCCCGTTCGCGGATGGATTGCTGGCCGCGGCTGAAGCTGGGGCGACTGCGGTGATCCAGCCGGGCGGTTCAATCCGCGATGATGAAGTGATTTCAGCCGCGGATGAGGCAGGTCTGGCGATGGTGTTCACCGGAATGCGGCATTTCCGGCATTAAATCCGCCACCACCGCCTGTGCCGCAAAATCTCGTGCGCGCAGTTGTGGCCCGGTGCGCCGGTCACTCCGCCGCCGGGGTGCGCGCCTGAGCCGCATAGCCAGAGCCCCTTGATTGGCATCTTGTGGCTTCCTGCACCCAGCACAGGCCGGGCGGCCCATAACTGGTCCAGGCTCATACGGCCGTGGAAGATATCCCCGCGCCACAGGCCGAATTTTGCTTCGAGAGCACGGGGTGTGTGCACTTGGCGGTGCAGTATCAGTTCCCGGAAGCCCGGTGCATGATGCTCGATTACATCGAACACAGCATTGACCGCTTCGTCTTCGCGATCCTCGGGAAGATCAGGGTCAACATGCTGGCAAAACAGGCTGGCGACATGCTGCCCTTTCGGGGCGAGGCTATCATCCACCATGCTCGGGATCAGCATCTCTACGATTGGCTGGGCGCTGAATCCGTTCGCGCGTGCGCTGTAGTAGGCTTGATCCATATAATCGAGCGACGGTGCCATAATGATCCCGCTGCGCAAATGCGCATCACCTTCCGGCGCATGACGGAATTTCGGCAGACCCGATAGCGCGATATTCATGCGCAAGCTGCCAGAGCCGCCGCGATAGCCATCCATGGCGCGGGCAAAATCATCCGGGATAGCCTCGCGCGGGACGAGGCGATCGAACAGCGGCTTTGGCCCCAGGTTGGAGATGACCCGCCTTGCGCGCAGCACCTCTCCGTCCGCCAGTTCCACGCCCACTGCCACACCGTCTTCAACCATGACGCGCGTGATGGGGGCATTGGTGCGGATCTCTACGTCTTGCTCGCGGCATGCCTCGGCCATCATCTGCGTGATTGCACCCATCCCGCCGATCGCATGACCCCACGCGCCCTTGTTGCCGTTCACTTCTCCAAAAACATGGTGCAGCAACACATAGGCGCTGCCCGGTTCATCGGGCGACGCATAGTGGCCGACGCACGCGTCGAAACCGAACGCAGCCTTGACCGGATCGCTTTCGAACCAGTCGTCGAGCACTTCGCGCGCGGAACGCGTGAAGATTTGCAGCACCTGCCGCTGCCGCCCGGTTGAAAGCTTGGACAAGCCACGGCCCTGCATTGCGACATCAACAAGCGAGCGCAATCCGCCTTTGGGATCTGGCGGAACTTTCAACGCCAATCCGCGCAACACCTCGGCGGCATCTTCCAGCATGTCGAAATATTCAGGCAAGCGCTCTGCATCGGTTTTGGAAAACCGTGCTGCCTGTGCCTGGCTCGCTTCGAGCCCGCCGCCCATCATCATGAAGTCGCTTTCGAGTGGCAGGTAATTCGACACCGGCCGCTCAATCACGCGATAGCCGCGCGCGACCAGCCCCATGTCTGCGATAACTTTGGGTTGCAGCAGGCTCACGGTGTAGCTTGCGGTCGAATTGCGAAAGCCGGGGGCGAACTCTTCGGTCACCGCGGCGCCTCCCACCACGTGCCGCGCTTCGCACACAGTCACATTCATACCCGCGCGCGCCAGATAGAAGGCGCAAGTTAGCCCGTTATGACCGCCGCCTATGATGATTGCATCCAACATCGAACTCCGTCCGTAACTTTTTTAAGCCGCTGTGCGAATAGATAATCGATGACAGCATCGTTCACCGTCTGGAAACCAACCAAGGTTAATGAGGTCATGAACACATACATTGAGTCGAACAACGAGAACACTGCGCATGGGCATTCTGAAGTCAGACATCTCCCGCAATTTTGGCATTGGCTTCATTGTCGGAGCGTTGATGGTGGGCGCGATGTCGGTTCAGACATGGGATACGCAAGTTGCCAGCCCGGCAATGGCCGCGACAGCGGACGCCGAAACCTCCATCACTCGATAATGCGCGCGCGCAACGCTTTGCTGGCGGCGGTAGGTGCTTTGGCGCTAAGCGGCTGCGGTGTTGCGGCGAGTGCAGCCGAAAAAGTTGTCGAAGCACCGGTGGCTGCTTTGCAGGCCGACGAACCTGAAGGCTTGCAAGTTGCGATCTTTGCTGGCGGCTGTTTCTGGGGCGTTGAAGGCGTCTTCAGTCACGTTAGAGGCGTGAAATCATCCGTTTCCGGCTTTCACGGCGGACGCGAAAGCACTGCAACCTATCGCCAGATCGTAACCGGTCTGACCGACCATGCCGAGGCGGTGCGCGTGGTCTATGACCCTAAGATCGTGCGTTATGACGAGTTGTTGCAGATCCTGTTTTCTGTCGTGACGGACCCTACCTTGCTCAATCGTCAAGGCCCGGACGTTGGTTCGCATTACCGTAGTGCGATTGTGCCGATGAACAATGAGCAGGCTCGCGTTGCTCGCGCCTATCTTGCCCAGCTTGATGAATCAGGGGTTTGGGGCGCGCCGGTGGTGACCAGGATAGAGCGCTACAAGAAGTTCTACGAGGCCGAGGAATACCATCAGGACTTCATGGCGAAAAACCCGCGCCACGGGTACATTGTCCGCTGGGACGCGCCCAAGGTCCGTGCGCTGGCAGACATGTATCCCGAGCACTACACCAGCACGTTTCTGCGCGATGGAAGCTGATCTGGCGCAACGGCGCTGAGCGCACTATATGTGCGGGCATGGCTAGCCATTCACACGCTCACAAAGAACACTCCGGCACAGGTCTGATAGAGGCCGCACGTGACTCTCTGATCGCATCCGGCGAACAATGGACCGGAATGCGCGAAGCTGTCTTTGCCGAGCTCGCAAAGCATGAACGACCGGTTTCCGCCTATGATATCGCGGACAACTTATCGCGCGAGCGCGGAAAGCGTGTCGCACCGAATAGCATCTACCGGATCCTGGATCTGTTCGTGGCGAACAACCTTGCATTGCGAGTTGAAAGCGCCAACGCGTTTCTCGCTAACACCCACCCTGGCTGCCAGCATGACTGCATCTTCATGGTTTGCGATGAGTGCGGCGAGGCGACTCACATCGATGACGATCAGACATCCAGTCGCATTCGCGATCTTGCCGCTGGATGCGGCTTCAGCGCGCGCCGGCCGGTGATAGAGATTCGCGGCCTTTGCAAAGCCTGCAAAGGCTGAATCAACGCAGACTGGCGGCAGTCCGTGCATTTTCAGCGATAAAGCGTTCATCGACAGTTCTGGTTTTCGAGTGTAAGTGCTTGTTTTATGAGTCACGTACCGCACACACCGTTGCTGGATAGGGTTCAATATCCAGCTGATCTGCGCAAGCTCGACAAGTCGGAGCTGCGCCAGTTTTCCGACGAGCTTCGCGCCGAAATGATTGATGCTGTCAGCACGTCTGGCGGGCACCTCGGATCGGGCTTGGGTGTGGTCGAGCTGACCACCGCGATCCACTATGTCTTCAACACGCCCGAAGACCGGCTGGTGTGGGACGTTGGCCACCAATGCTATCCGCACAAGATCATCACCGGCCGTCGTGACCGGATCCGTACCCTTCGGCAGGGGGGCGGGCTTTCCGGCTTCACCAAGCGTGCGGAAAGCGAATATGATCCATTCGGCGCCGCGCACAGCTCGACTTCTATTTCTGCGGCATTGGGCTTTGCCATGGCGAACAAGCTTAATGACAAGCCCGGGCGCGGCATCGCAGTGATTGGCGACGGCTCAATGAGCGCTGGCATGGCCTATGAAGCGATGAACAATGCCGAGCAGGCGGGCAATCGCCTGGTTGTGATCCTGAATGACAATGACATGTCGATCGCCCCGCCTGTGGGCGGTTTGTCCGCTTATCTTGCGCGGATGGTGTCTTCCTCCGAATATCTCGGCCTGCGTTCGCTTGCATCCAAAGTGACACGCAAGTTTTCTCGCCGTGTGCACAAGGCACTCGACAAGGCTGAGGAATACACCCGTGGCATGGTAACTGGCGGGACGCTGTTCGAAGAGCTGGGCTTCTATTACGTCGGACCGATTGATGGCCACAATCTGGATCACCTGATCCCTGTGCTGGAGAATGTCCGCGATAGCGACCAAGGGCCAGTGTTGATCCATGTCGTGACGCAAAAGGGCAAGGGCTATGCGCCGGCTGAAAACAGCGCTGACAAATATCATGGGGTGCCCAAGTTCGATGTGGTGACGGGTGAGAAAGCCAAGTCTGCTGCCGGTCCGCCAGCCTATCAGAACGTATTCGGTGATACACTCGCCAAGCTGGCTGAGACTGACAAGCGCATTTGCGCGATCACTGCCGCAATGCCATCGGGCACGGGCGTGGACCGGTTTGCCAAGGCGCATCCCGAACGCGCCTTTGATGTCGGCATCGCGGAACAGCATGGCGTGACCTTTGCAGCCGGACTTGCCGCACAAGGCATGCGACCGTTCGCGGCGATTTATTCAACATTCCTGCAGCGCGCCTATGATCAGGTGGTCCACGATGTGGCGATCCAGAACCTGCCGGTCCGTTTCGCGATTGACCGCGCAGGGCTTGTGGGGGCGGATGGCTGTACCCATGCTGGATCATTCGACATCACTTATCTTGCGACGCTGCCGAACTTCGTTGTGATGGCGGCGGCTGACGAGGCCGAACTGGTCCATATGACCTATACCGCGGCGGAATATGACGAAGGCCCGATTGCCTTCCGCTATCCCCGAGGCAGTGGCGTAGGGGTTGAGTTGCCCGAGGTCCCGCAAAAGCTGGAAATTGGCAAAGGCCGGATCGTTCGCGAAGGATCAAAGGTTGCCATCCTGTCACTCGGCGCGCGCTTGGCCGAGGCAAAGAAAGCGGCGGACACTTTGGAGGCCAAAGGTCTCTCGACCACCGTCGCCGACTTGCGCTTTGCAAAACCGCTCGACATGGACATGATCGAGAAGCTGATGCGCACGCATGAAGTGGTCGTGACAGTTGAGGAAGGCGCGATTGGTGGGCTCGGCGCGCATGTGCTGACCTTTGCCAGCGATGAAGGCCTGACAGATAATGGCCTAAAGGTGCGCACCATGCGCTTGCCCGATGTTTTCCAGGACCACGACGATCCGCACAAGCAGTATGATGAAGCCGGCCTCAATGCGCCTGACATCGTCGCGACTGTACTGCGCGCTTTGCGGCATAATTCAGCAGGCGTAGAAGAAGCGCGGGCGTAAGCGCGAAGACAGCAGGTGCGCATAGCTGTTCAATTTCTCGCCTGGGCGGCAACCGGATACTTCGTGATTCTGCTGATCCTCGCCTTATGGCAGCGATATTTCATCTATCCTGCGCCTAAAGGCGAAGGGCGCGATGCGCCGGGCTTTGAAGAAGTTCTCTACCAGACTGCAGACGGGTTGGAGCTAAGCGCGGGATATCGCGCCGGGTCCAATGGCATGCCCACTATCGTCTATTTCCACGGCAACGGCGCGGACTGGCAAAGCTCGGTCGTCGCCACAGATAGGCTGACGCCGGCGGGTTACGGCGTGTTCGCGGCAGAATATCGCGGCTATCGCGGCAATCCGGGCTCCCCAAGTGAGGAGGGTCTATACGCAGATGGCCGTGCGGCGATTGCTTGGTTGAAAGCGCGCGGCGTTTCGCCGAACCAAGTCGTCTTGATCGGCAATTCCATTGGCAGCGGTGTTGCCAAACAAATGGCAACGGAGATCGACGCCCGCGCTGTCGTGTTGATCTCACCCTTTGCCAGCTTGCCTCAGGTTGCAGGCGAAAAGCTGTGGTGGCTGCCGGTAGACTTGCTCATGCTCGATCGCTTCAACAATCTTGCAAAGATGCCGCAGATCACGGCTCCAATACTGCTGTTGCATGGTGATGCCGACGAAGTGATCCCGCATCACCATTCGCAGCAATTGGCGCAGGCCAATCCGGCCGCTGAGCTGGTGATATTCGCGGGTGCGGGGCATGATCTGGCGTGGCATGACAAGGCAGAGCAAGCTGTTTTGCAATTTCTGGAGGCGCTTGATGCTGATAATTGACAATACCGATTACATCACCACGCTGACGATTGATCGCGCAGAGACAATGAACCCTTTGGGGGCGCCGGGCGATGGAGACACCTTTGCCAAGGCTTGCGATGACATCAACCGCGATATGAACGTGCGCTGCGTCATCCTGACGGGCGCGGGCCGGGCGTTTAGCGCTGGCGGCGACATCAAGGCGATGAAGTCACGCAGTGGCACTTTCGGCGGTAGCGCGCCGGCTATTTCTGACGGGTACCGTGACAATATCCACCGCATGCTGCGCGCACTCTATGGCTTGCGGGTGCCGGTGATCTCTGCCGTCAACGGCCCTGCGATTGGCTTGGGTTGTGACGTCGCGTGCCTGGGTGACATCCGTGTCGCGTCGGAGAAAGCGAAGTTCGGTGTGACTTTCCTGAAGCTCGGGATCATTCCGGGCGACGGTGGCACCTGGATACTGCCGCGCATCATCGGCGAAGCGCGTGCGGCGGAGCTGTTCTACACCGGTGACGTGATCGACGCGACAACCGCGCTGGAATGGGGCCTGGTAAGCCGCGTAGTGGCTCACGAGGCTCTGCTCGATGAAGCAAATGCGCTTGCCGCCAAAATTGCCGCCATGCCGCCACATGCCTTGCGCCACGCCAAGAACCTGATGCGGCAAGGTCGCGATGTGTCATACGACACCGCGCTGGAACTGGCAGCGAACACGCAGGCGATGGTCCATTTGACGCAAGATCACATGGAAGGTGTTGATGCCTTGATCGAAAAGCGGGCGCCGAATTTCAAAGGCGAATAGCGCTAGCGGTAGTCGGCAGGCAGCGGCTGGACCACTTCCTCGCTGACATAAATGATCGCAGGAGGTTCGGGCGCCGGTTCGACCGCCATTGCCTCGCCAATCGATGCATCCTCAGGCGTATCCTGTGGTATCAGAGATTGCGCAGGTTCCGGCCCGCGCATGATCGCTTCGATGCTGCAATCGCGCGGCGGGGGCTGATTCTTAAGTGCGGCAATATCCGCCTCCCGGTTGCACAGATAGCTTTCGCGCAGCGCGTAGTAGGGGTCATCACTATCGTTGATCTGGCCGATCCGCTCGTCAAACTCGATCCGGAATTCCAGCGAATTCACAGTATATGCGGGGATTGCGTAATAGGGTGTATTGAACGGCTTGCCGACCGCGAACGGCAGGATTGACTGGTCGATCCCGCTGCCAAGCAGATCGCGCAGCGTTGTTGCGCCGACCAGTGGCAGCACCAGAAACGGCCCCGGGCCAACCCCGTAGTAACCCAGAGTGTTGGCAAAACCGTTGCGACGGTAGGGCAGGTTGAATGGTTCCTTCTTGGCAACGTCGAACAGCCCGGCCACGCCCACGGTCGTGTTGATCGCGAAGCGTCCGACCGTTTCCAGCGCCTTGCCTGGTTTCAGTTGCAGCAAGTAGTTGAGCGCGTTCACCGGCTCCATCAGATTGCGCAGAAAATTTCTCAGGCCCTTGCGTACCGGGCTCGGCAGATCCTCTTCATAAACATCCGCAATCGGTTCGACGAAAGCCTTGTCGATATCGCGTGTCAGCTCATAGGCCTGAATATTGACGTTCTCGAGCGGGTCCTTCTGCGGATCGGCACCTTCTCCGGTCACGACAATGACGTTGCCACCATCCGTCGGCGGTGCTTCCTCGGCCTGTTCCTGCACCTGCGCCGCTTGCGGTGCCGAGTCTTGCACCAAAACGACTGCTTGCGGCTGCATCATGACGGCAATTGGGGAGCTCGAAACGAGGAATACAGAAGATGCCAGCGATATCGCCATGCTTTACCTTTCTTGCCCCGCAGCCTCCCTGTGGCACAAAGTGAAGCATCAAGACAAACAAAAGCTTACCGACAATGGGCCAATTGCGATTTCGTGTCGCAGATCCGGTCTAGAACCAGCGCCAGACGCCTGCGGGTATCCCGCCCAAGGGCATATGTGCCCAGCTGAGCGCAAGCCAGGCTGCCAGCCCGATAGCCCAATAGATCAGGCCTGCGGAAAAGATATTGCCCCAGCGCGGCCAATAGTTTGTTCGGCTGGACCATTCGACCCAGGCGTCACCCATCAATGCTGCTTTCTTGCGGTCCTGTAGCTTGGCGCCGACCAGCGCGAGAATGCCAATTGCGAACGCAGTGATGACGCTTCGGAGGCTTGCCCAAAGGATAATGTGCGAGAGCGCCCAGAGGGCAAAGCCCCACATCATCGGATGGCGGGTAACGCGGAACATGCCCTTCGGCTCAGCGCGCGCCTGTTCGGCGGCCTTGGGGGTCGGCATGGCCGGGTTTCCAGCGAATGAGCCCGCCCACAAGACCAATGCAATCAGGGCGAGGACCGATGCGACAATCCATCCGATTTCGCCCGATCCAGGAAGGTCGGCCGACGGCATGGCTTTGTAGGCTAGGTAGACCCAGAACAAGGTGGCGGCGCTTACCAGCGAATAGACTGCGCTGAAGCCGCCTTCCTTGAGCACCCCGACGAGCGGCGCGCGCAAAGGATGCGACATCGCGAAATGCGTGCCAACAAACGCGATATTCGCCGCGACCAATTGAACCAGTGCGTCACTCATGCCCTATCTCCCCACCGTCTGTGACGGAATTGGCCACAACAATGCAGAATTGGCAAGCGCGGGCGGGGGAAAACTACCAGTCGTAAGCCTTGGGCAGATCGCTTTCATCCAGATCGCGATAGCGTTCGCGCAGGCGGGTCTGATGGCTTTCAAGCGGGGCTTCGACGCCATCGATGAATACGCGAATGGCTGCGCTGGAAACTTCCAGCGGATCACCATCCCACACCACGACATCGCCCACAGCACCCGGCTTCAGTACACCCATCTGGCCGCCCATCCCCATCGCTTCGGCAGGAGCTGAGCTGATCGAAGCGAACGCCTCGCCCCAGGTCAGCCCGCTTGCTCCTGGCATGCGTGATAGCGCGACCAAATTGCCGGCATACTGCGTGTACATGTGGGTGAAGCGTGCAGAAGACGCATTGAACGCCACCTCAACACCAGCGGCATGCATGCGGCCGATGTTGCTTTGGGTGGAAGCCAATTGTTCGAAGCGTTCTGGCAAATCCTGCAAGCTTTCAGCAATCACTGGAATGCCCGCTGCTGCGATCTCGGATGCCACGGTCCAACCCTCGGTTGCGCTGACAAGCACAAGGTCAAGTCGCGGAAATTCCTTCGACAGCGCGACCACAGCGCGAATGTCCGAAGCCCGATCAGCAGCGACAAGCAGCGGTTGGCGACCCGAAATAACCGGACCCAGAGCCTCTGCATCGGCGCGGGTCAGCAGATTGTCTTCTCCGCTCCATCGCCCTGCCGCGAAATCGCGGGCTTCCCGCAAAGCGTTGCGCAATTCGACATGGCTAGCGGTGCGGCTGCCCCCGGCACGGCGTGCACCACCTTCGCCCAGAGTCACCATCTGGAATGCGCGCGGCTTCATCACAACATCGCCGTCGCCAGACGTGTCGATCACCGCGCCCTGCCCGGCAAAGATCGAATTGGATGGATCAGGGGCAACAAACGCACGGGTAATACCATTGGTGCGCGCGACCAGAATGTGCTGAGAGATCGGATTGATCGCAGGGGCCACATCGAGCGCAGCGTTGAAACGCGCATCGCTCGCGCTGATGTCATTGCTGGAAGCGACCCCGCTGACATCGACCAGGCCGAGATCGGTTACTGCCGCGACCAGACCGGGTGTCACCCAAGCCTCGTTCACATCGATAATCTGATCGGTTGCGTAAGATTGTCCGGCCGCAGGTCCGGCATAGGTGACGCGGCCGCGTTCGACCACGACGACACCGTCTTCGATGGGTTCGCTGCCATCGCCTGTTACCAGCGTGGCATTGACGATGATGAAATCCTGCGCAGCGGCTGGAGCGCCAAAGGCCAGCGCGGCAACCGCGCCAAGAAGTGATGCTCGGATCGTCATTTCACATCTCCTTCACCCGGTTGACCAAGCTCGAAATCGCTAACCGGGCGACGCTTGCGGTCGTTTGCATCGAACAGCAAGGCGCCATCGACCCAGACCTTTTCCGGCCGCGAATAGACGCTCAGCGGGTCACCATTCCATAGCACGATATCGGCCATCTTGCCCGGTTCCAGGCTGCCGGTCATTTCCTCAATGCCCATCGCGGTGGCGGCATTTAGCGTGATCCAGCGGATGACTTCACCATCGGGAATTTCAATCCCGATGCGCGCGCCGGCCGCCTGCGCCTTGGCGGCTTCCTGATTCAAACGCTGGATATCCTGATCGCTGTCAGAATGGATCACTACGCATGCGCCCGCTTGATACAGCAAAGCGCCGTTTTCAGGGATCGCGTCATAACTTTCCATCTTGAAGCCGTACCAATCGGCCCAGATAGCACTACACACACCGTTCTCGCGCAGCAGATCGCCGATTTTGTAGCTTTCGACCGCATGGTGGAAAGCGGAAACGCGGTATCCCATTTCCTTCGCCATGCTCATCACCAGCGCCATTTCATCGGCGCGGTAGCAGTGATTGTGAACCAGGATCTCCCCATCAAGCACGCCAGCCATGGTTTCCTTGCCCAGATCACGCTTGCGATCATCCTTGTCCGCCCAGGCAATCACATCAAGCCAGGTCTGGCGATTGACGGCGAAGTTGCCCATGCGGGTGGACGGCTGGCGGTTGCGACCGCCATAGACCCGCTTGGGGTTCTCGCCGCAAGCCATCTTCATGCCGTATGGCGCGCCGGGAAACTTCATGCCCTGAACGGTGCGCGAATACACATTCTTCAATGTGACACTGCGTCCGCCGACCAGATTGGCTGAGCCCGGCAGGATTTGCAGCGAAGTAACCCCACCATTGGCAAGTGCGCGGCTGAAACCCGGGTCCTGCGGCCAGACCGAATGCTCTGCCCAGACATCAGGCGTCGTTGGCGAAGTTGCTTCATTGCCGTCCGAATGCGCGGGGACCGACGGAGATGGGTAGTCCCCCAAATGGCTGTGAATATCGATGATGCCCGGCGTCACATATTTGCCTGAGCCGTCGATCACGGTGTAGCCGGTGGTGTCGAGCCCGCTTCCAACCGCTTCAACTTTGCCATCACGGAACAATACGGTGGTGCCCGCGAATTCGCGGCCCGTGCCGTCAAAAACTGTCGCACCAACCAAGGCGGTGGGTACTCCCGGATAGGGTCGATAGGTGCTGGGGTAAGGGTCCTTGTTGAACGCGGGTGCGGTCTCGACCGCTGTGCTGCTGCTCTCGCCATTGTCGGCCAAAGCTTCACTGCTGCCAGTGGTTGCGCAGGCGGCCAGCGCCATGGCGCTCCCCATTCCCGCGAGTGCGCGCATTACGCTAGCCATGCGTATCCCCTTACTTTCGTGCTTGTTGGGCCCCGGCGTGTGCCGAGGCCCTGATTTGCTACATTTGTTTAGTTCGAAGCCGGATGGGCGCCGCCAGCCTGTGGCTCGCCCAGTTCGGCACTGCCGAGCAGGTCGTCATCATCCTTCAGAGTGTCGAGATGCATCAGTTTCTTGATCAGCGGGCTGATCACAATAACCGCCACACCCACGCCAACTGTGATCCAGCCGATCTGGCTATAGACTGCAAGAACGGTTTCCTTGGCTGCACCTTCACCGGACGCGGCTTCCGAGCCGGTCGCGGCCGAGATGAGCCCGGCAACAAAGTTACCGGTGGCCGAGGCAAAGAACCAGGTGCCCATGATGAGCGATGCCATATGCGCAGGCGCAAGCCGGTTCATGGCCGAAAGGCCAACCGGGCTAAGGCAGAGTTCACCCGTAGTGTGCAGCAGATAGATAAGGAAGATGAAGATGACCGGTGTCATATTCTCCATCCCGACCGCGCTCGCACCGAACACCAGCACAAGGAAACCAGCACCCAACTGGATCAGCGCGAGGCCGAATTTGGCCGGGGTTGAAGGTTCAAGCCCTTTCTTTGCGAGCCAAGTCCATAGCCCTGCAAAAAGCGGTGCGAGCATGATGATGTAGATCGGATTGATCGATTGGAAGATCGATGCCGACACACCCTGTCTGTCGACATAGCGATCAGTGAACAGGTTGAGTGATGAACCGGCCTGTTCGAACAACGCCCAGAACAGGACCGAACCGATAATCAGGAACATTGCCGCAAAGATGCGGTCGCGGTCTTCACCGCCGATCTTGATGGCTTCCCACACGACAAAGGCCACAAGCGCCAAGCCAAACACGCCCAGGATGGAGCCTACGACTGCCTGATTTTGCACAAGCCACCATGTTACAGCGACAGCTGCAAAGCCCACGATGTAAAGGAACCACTCGAACTTCATGCCCATGATTGGCGCTTCGAGTTTCTCTGGAACTGTGCTTTCGCCTTTGCCTAGCAGCAGCGGCTTGAACACGATGAAGACGATAAGGCCCAGCAGCATACCAATGCCGGCGGCGCCGAAGCCGTAGGCCCAGCCATAGGTCTGACCGAGATAACCGGCGATGATCGTGCCGACAGCCGCGCCTACGTTAATGCCCATATAGAAGATGGTGTAAGCACCATCGCGGCGGATGTCCGTACGCGGGTAAAGCTGCCCCACAATCACCGAGATGTTGGCTTTCAGGAAGCCGGAGCCGACAATGATGAAGGCCAATGCCGCCCAGAAGACATCAATCATCGGGTTGGCTTCGTGTCCGACTGCTTCCTGGCCTTCGAATGCCATTAGGAAGTGACCGATGGTCAACAGTACAGCGCCGAACAACACCGCCTTGCGCTGACCGAGATACTTATCGGCCAGATAGCCGCCCAGGACCGGTGCGATATACACAAGCGCGGTATAAGCGCCGTAGATAACCGAGGCCTTCTCGTCATTATAAAGCCAGTGTTGGGTCAGATAGAAAATGAGCAGTGCGCGCATGCCGTAGTAGGAGAAGCGCTCCCACATCTCGGCGAAGAACAGCACAAACAGCCCTTTGGGGTGTCCCGCAAATTCGTCATTCTTCGAAGTTACGATGGTTGCACCGCCTATCAGCAGCAGCACCAGAAACGTTGCAGCGATGGCAACGATGATTTCTTCAAGTGTCACGAACGACCCTCCCCGTGAATTCGATTATCTGATCCGCGATCCCTGCGGACGAAACGCAGCGCACACTAACGCGTCAATCAGGCATGTGAAGCATTTGTTTCAAACGACACTGCTTTTATTGCTCCGCGGGTCGGGAACTTGACGCGCATGACTGTGTTATGGCAGTGAGGCACGATTCGCGAGGGAAAACATGAGCCAGAACCGACCAGTCTATCTAAAGCTGCGTGACCAGATCGCAGCAGCCATCATCGAAGGCCGCTATGCAGAAGGTGATATGCTCCCGTCTGTGCGTGCATTGGCGGCAGAAGAAGGCGCGAACCCGCTGACAGTGGCTAAAGCCTATCAGCAATTCCAGAACGATGGCCTGGTAGAAGTACAGCGCGGCGTGGGCATGTATGTGGTTGAAGGCGCAGCCGATCAATTGCGTAGCCGGGAGCGGCAGAACTTCTTGCAAGATGAATGGCCAGAAATTCGTCAGCGTATGGTTCGACTGGGTATCGACCTTTCGGAACTCGTTGAAGACGCGTGATTTTTTGAAAACTGTACCAGCGTGGTGCAAGTGGTGGCAAAACACAGCGTGCTAGCTTGCGAATTTTGCGTTTTTCTGTAACTTGTATGTCACGGGACATGGATTGCCTCTCGGGTCGAGGTGGTAACTTTGGTGGGCGTGGTCCCCTTGGTCTTCGATTGCGCCAGAAAAAGCGGTCGGGAGAGAATAATGATCAGATCCGAATTGCTGCAAGCACTTCATCAAGACAACCCTGAATTGCGTTCGGAAGAGATCGAACAAGTGGTCGATATCTTCTTCGATGAAATATCGGAGCGGCTGGCTGAAGGCGGCCGGGTTGAACTGCGCGGCTTTGGCGCTTTTTCAACGCGGGAGCGCGAAGCGCGAACCGGACGCAATCCGCGCACCGGTGAAGCAGTGGACGTTCCAGCCAAGCGCGTACCCTATTTCAAGGCAGGCAAGGAAATGCGCCGTCGCCTAAACGACGAATAGGTTCCAACAAAACCCTCCTTTACAAATCCGGTTCAAATCCATTGCCGCGCGTTGGCGTGCTCGCTATGCGCTGCTCGCATTGCTCGCGTTGGCGAGCAGGATGCGGGTGTGGCGGAATGGTAGACGCCGGGGACTTAAAATCCCCTGACCTTTGGTCGTGCTGGTTCGAGTCCAGTCACCCGCACCATCATTCCTGATTGAAGCTATCGCGAGCTTTGGCTCTCGGCGAAAACTCGTCAGCGCCAAGAATAGCGCGGCGAATGAATGGCTGGCCCCAAACCCGCGAAGCGCAAGCGTTATATCCATATTAACCCGTAGAGGCCTATTGCGTACTTCTAAACGGTTGCCGGTGTAGAGAGCCTCTACTCAACCAATCCGGGGCAAGCCATGCGGGGAATTGCAGCAATGGATCAGACCGCGCTGAGGGCAGGCGCAGAATTTGAGCTGGTCGATCCAGCCGAGCAGCGCTCTGCGCGCCGCTTTACCTTGCTTATCCGCCCGGCCAAGCTTGCCTCCACTCAGGGTGAGTTTGTATGCGTGCTGCGCGATGTTTCGCGAACTGGTGTCAGCGCCAAGCTTTTCCATAAGCTGCCGAGTTGCGAGGAGTTCACGCTCGAGCTGCAGAATGGCCAGACCTATGCAATGTGCAAGGTGTGGGAGCGCGAGGGAGAGGCGGGATTCGAGTTCGTTGACGAGATAGATGTCAACAAGCTGATAAGCGAAGCGAGCGAATACCAGAAACGCGGGCTAAGGCTGACTTTGCACTTTCCAATTACCATCACGACGCTGTCCGGAGCGGAGATGGCTTTCATCGAGAACATTTCGCAGCAGGGGGCCCGCTTTGAGTGCGGCGGCAAGCTTGCGATCGATCAGAATGTGCGAATTGCGGGAGAGGGTCTGCGCGAAACTCGCGCTAAGATCCGATGGCGCCGCGCAGAGAATTACGGTGTGGTTTTCGATGACACATTCTCTTTGAGCGAGTTTGCACAGTTCGCGGCAAAGTTGCAGTGTCCCGTTTTGCTTGACTGAGAATTATTCTGCCCACGGATTCATATCTAACGAAGCGTTAACCATTTTCCTTCACTCCTGTTTCTGCAACCTTTAACGGGGATTTGATGGAAAACCGTAGCTCAAATAGCCATGCTTCAATCGATGTAGACGTGGCAATCATTGGCGCTGGTCCGGCTGGGCTGACGGCGGGATACTTGCTGACCAAGCAAGGTAAGACAGTCGCGATAATCGAGAAAGACAAGACATATGTCGGCGGCATCAGCCGCACCGTCGAGCACGAAGGCTATCGCTTTGACATCGGTGGCCACCGCTTCTTCTCCAAGAGCCAGCAAGTGGTTGATCTGTGGAACGAGATCTTGCCCGATGACTTCATTCAGCGTCCGCGAATGAGCCGCATCTATTACGAAGGCAAGTTCTACAGCTACCCATTGCGCGCGTTCGAAGCGCTGTGGAATCTGGGCATTCTGCGTTCGACGGTCTGTATGGCGAGCTATCTTCGCTACAAGCTGTTCCCGATCAAAGATGTGAAGAGCTTTGAAGACTGGACCACGAACCAGTTCGGCAAAAAGCTCTATTCGATTTTCTTCAAGACCTACACTGAGAAAGTGTGGGGCATGCCGTGCGATGAAATGAGTGCGGACTGGGCAGCACAGCGGATCAAGGGCTTATCGCTCTGGAACGCAGTGACTGATGGCCTCAAGCGTTCGCTCGGGCTCAACAAGAAACCCAATGACGGGCAGGAAGTCAAAACCCTGCTAGAGACGTTCCGCTATCCGCGGCTTGGCCCGGGAATGATGTGGGACGCAGCACGCGACAAGATCATCGCGACTGGCAAGGGTCAGGTATTGATGGGCCACTCGCTCAAGCAGCTCGCCAGCGACAGCAATGGCGGTTGGTCAATGACGGCAGACGGACCGCAAGGCGAAGTTCAAGTGCGCGCTAAACACGCGATCAGTTCAGCGCCAATGCGCGAACTTTCGGCACGCCTGCATCCGCTTCCGGAATCCACGTTGCAAGCCAAGCAACTTCGCTATCGTGATTTCCTCACTGTTGCCTTGATGGTGAAGTCAGAAGATCTGTTCCCGGACAACTGGATCTACATCCATGATGATCGCGTACAGGTTGGCCGTGTGCAGAACTTCCGCAGCTGGTCGCCAGAGATGGTGCCGGATGAAGATATGGCCTGCGTAGGTCTGGAATATTTCTGCTTCGAGGGTGATGGGCTTTGGTCTTCATCCGACGAAGATCTGGTGGCGCAAGCGACCAGAGAAATGGAAATCCTTGGCCTGTGCGATCCATCACGCGTGGTCAGCGGCGCGGTGGTGCGTCAGGAAAAGGCCTATCCGGTCTATGATGACGATTACGAAGCCAATGTCGAAGCGATGCGTATCGAACTGGAAGAAAAACACCCGACGCTGCATCTGGTCGGCCGCAACGGAATGCACCGTTACAACAATCAGGATCACGCCATGATGACCGCGATGCTGACGGTTGAGAACATCCTTGCAGGTGAGCGTGTTTATGACACCTGGTGCGTCAACGAAGACGCGGAATACCATGAAGCGGGCGACGAGGGTGACGCCAAAGTGATCCCGGCACGCGAAGTGAGCGACGATCAGGCGGCTGCCCTGCAATCGGTGCGCGATGTTCCCGAACGGATCAAGAAATCGGCCTGAATATGAGGAGGCGACGCTGAAACAAGTCGTCGCTTCGCTGTTCCAATGGCGCTTGGCGCGTTATCTCGTGGCAAGCGCGACTGGCACTGCAATCGATCTTGCCAGCCTGTCTCTGCTCTATGCCGCTGGCCTTGCCGCAGGCGGGGCAGCAGCCATAGGTTATGCGTTGGGCACGCTGGCGCATTGGTTTGTTTCCAGCCGCTTTGTGTTTCCCGACCGCTTGGCTGATGCCGGGCTGAGGCGTGGCGCCCAGCAAGTTCTGTTTATTGCTTCGGCCATACTGGGCATCGGGATGACATCTCTGATTGTAAGCTGGGGCGTTGCCGGCGGGATTCACATTCTTGCGGCAAAGGCAATCGCGATGATTGCAAGCTTTCTAGCGGTATTTCTCGTGCGTTTGACGATAGTGTTCCGGGCCAGTCGCTAAGGCGGGTATTTCGCGAATTGTTAACCTTGTTTTGCAAGAACTTGGTTCTGCGCTAACTTGCGCGTTCCAGGGGGTGTGGGTGATTTCCTTTCTTGCCAAGCTGCGTGACGTCCGCCTGATCCGCTATGGCTTTGCCAGCGTGGGCGCATTGGCTGTTGATGTAGGTGTTTTCCTAGCCATGTTAGCCGCCAATGTCGCAGCTGCTCCGGCTTCGGCGTTTGGCTATACCTTTGGCATTATCGCGCATTGGTTGCTGTCGAGCCGAAAGGTATTCCAGGACAAGGTTGCGCACGGCGGCAGGATTCGGACCTGGCAAAAGACACTTTTTGCGATCTCTGCGTTGCTAGGTCTTGGCTTGACCACGCTTATTGTTGGCGGTGCCGACTATGCCGGATTTGATCCGCGCGTTGCAAAGCTTGTCGCGATCATCGCCAGTTTTACGCTAACCTACCTGCTGCGGAGCAAGGTCGTGTTCCAGCACGGAAAAGACTGATGATGCGAGAAGACCGCAGGCTGCGGAGTGGCCAAAACCCGACATTGAGCATCATCCTGACGTGGTGCCTTGCGAGCGCGATCTTGATTGCCATCTGGGCGCCGGAAATTCTCTCGGGGCAGTATCATGGGCCTGACGATGCCTTGCGGATGGTGCAGGTACGCGATCTGCTGGCGGGTCAAGGTTGGTACGATTTGCACCAATACCGGATGACACCGCCAGACGGCACTTTGATGCATTGGTCGCGGCTCGTTGACGTGCCGATTGCCGCACTGGTGCTGTTCTTCTCATTGTTTCTTGAGCCTCCCATGGCGGAGCGTGTCACGATGGTAGTCATACCGTTGTTCGCGCTGTTGCTGACCATGCTGGTGACCGGTCGCCTGGCCTGGAGACTGTTTGACCGCAAGACCGCGATATTCGCCTGCCTTGTCATGCTGTTGCTGCCGGTGATCATGAACCAGTTCAAACCTATGCGGATCGATCATCACGCATGGCAAATCCTGACGGTTGCGGTTGCCGCCTGGTGCATTTCCTGGCGGAAACCCGGCCCCGGCGGGGCTATGGCGGGACTAGCGATGGCGGTTGGTTTGATGATCTCTCTGGAGGTCATATTCATCTCGGCAGGCTTTGGTCTGATCCTCGCCATGAGATGGCTCAGGGATCAAGGCGCACGCTGGTGGCTGGTCAGCTATCTTCAGGCTCTTGCATTGGGAATGGTCGTTCTGTTCGCTGCGACGCGAGGATGGGTGGATCTGGCACAGCATTGCGACGCGATTTCGCTGGCCCATCTGGGTTTCTTTGTGGTCGTCGCGCTTGGTGCAGGAACGCTGGCCGTGCCGAGCGCAATCCCGCGCATCCAGCTGATTGTCGGGTTGGGTATTTCTGGAGTGGCGGGCCTGTCTTTCTTCGCCTGGCTAGCCCCGCACTGCCTTGCATTGCCATTTTCCGACCTTGATCCGCTGGTTAGGGAGTTCTGGTACCTCAACATCTTGGAGGGACGGCCAGTCTGGTTTGCGCCACCTGTGAATGCGGTTGCCGCGGTCGCCCAGCCATTGTTCGCAATTCTGATCGCGCTCTATCTGGCGCTTCAAAACAGGGATTGGCTGCGCGTTTGGTGGTTCGAATATGCGGCCTTGTTGCTGATCGCTTATATTGGTGGCTTGCTGACAATTCGATCAATCGCGTTCGCCAGTGTTCTGGCTGCTATTCCAATAGGCTGGTTTGTTGTGCGCATGATTGACCGTTGGCGCTCCTACAAGACCCTTCTGCCCAAACTGGGCGTGGCGATTGTGCTCTATTTCGTGCTGCTGCCAGCTTTCCCGGTCGTCTTGAAAAACGCGCTCATGCCGGCCGAGGAACAAAGCGAAGTGGGCGTATTATTTTCTGAGACAAAGTGCGATCTGGCTGCCAATGTCGGGTTGTTGAATGTGGTTCCGGCGGGGAATATCTTCGCTCCGCTCGATATGGGCGCGCCGCTACTTTACCAAACACACCATAGCGTGGTCGCCTCGGGCCACCATCGCACGCCTGCGGCAATGCGTGATGTTATTGCCGGATTTGTGGGAACGCCTGAGGCTGCAAGGCAATCTATTGATCGGCACGGCGCCGACTACGTTTTCATGTGCAGCGACCTGCTCGAGCCGCGCAATTTCAGCCGCCGCGGAGACGAGGATTCGCTGGCTAGCCGGTTGATTGCCGACGATCCGCCGCAATGGCTTGAGCGGGTGGATCTGGGTGGTCCAGACGAGTTTCGTGTTTGGCGCGTAATCCGCGATTAGAACGAGGCCAGCTCAGGCCGGCTTAAAGTCCATCGCGACACCATTGATGCAATGCCGCTTGCCGGTCGGTCGGGGCCCGTCGTTGAAGATATGCCCGAGGTGACCGCCGCAATCGGCGCAATGCACTTCGGTGCGCGGAATTCCGATCTTGTAGTCAACCGATGTACCGACAGCGCCTGCTTCGGCACGCCAGAATGCGGGCCAGCCGGTGCCGCTTTCATACTTTGTTTCCGAAGAATAGATCAGATTGCCGCATCCGGCACAGTGATATGTGCCTTCGCGCTTTTCGTCATTGAGCGGTGAGGTAAAGCTGCGCTCCGTGCCTGCTTCGCGCAGGATGTAGAACTCCTGACTCGATAGCTTCCGCCGCCACTCAGCCTCGCTGAGTTTGATTGGAAAATCTTTCGCCTGAGCGGGCGATGACCCGCAACCCGCCAGAATCGGCATGGCCACACCGGCACCCAAGCCTGCCAGCACTTTGCGGCGGTTTGTCATAATTCCGGCCATAGATTCTGTCCCATCTTTTGCTTCTACACCCATATATACGGGAGAAACGGCCGATTGGTTTCAGATCATGGCCGAAGAATTGTCAAAACTCGGTGATTTCGACTTCGAGCTTGCGGAAACCATGCACGAAATTCGCGCGGACCCGCTCGATATCACCCGCAACATGCACGCGCATCCGGCGCTTGTGCAGTTCCTCCAGCAACACACGCAATTGCAGCTCTGCCAACCTCGCGCCCACGCAACGATGGATGCCATAGCCGAAGGCGATATGGCGCCGCGCATTCTCCCGCTCGATGTCGAGCTTGTCAGGATTCTCGAAAACTTCCTCGTCGCGATTGGCAGAAAGATACCAAAGTACGACCTTGTCGCCTTTCTTGATCTGCTGTCCGAACACTTCTGTGTCTTCGGTGCAGGTGCGGCGCATGTGTGCGAGCGGGGTCTGCATCCGCAGGATTTCCTGCACTGCGTTGGGGATCAATTTCGGCTTCTGCTCGAAAAGCTTACGCTGGTCAGGATTCTTGTCGAGCTGATAAATGATCCCGCTCATCGAATTGCGGGTCGTGTCATTGCCGCCAACGATCAGCAACACCAGATTGCCCATGAATTCCTCCGGGCTCATCTGGTTCATCGCTTCGGAATGGATCATCATGGAGATCAGATCGTCGCCGGGTTCCTTGTCATGCGTGCGCTCGATCCATAGCGACTGAAAATAGGCGCCCATCTCGTGAAGGATGCCCCAGCGCAGTTCGTCAAGCTCACGAACCGTGGCCAGTTCCGTATCACCAGACCAATCGGACCAGTAGGTCAACAGTCGGCGATCTTCCCACGGGAAACCAAACAGAATTGCAAGCATGCCTGTCGTGAGCTCAATCGAGACCTTGTCGACCCAATCGAACACTTCGCCGCGCGGGAGGGTATCAAGCAACTCCCCAGTGCGCTGACGGATTTCGCCTTCCATCTCGGCCATACCGCTGGGTGTAAACTTGGGCGCTACTGTGCGGCGTTGGCCGGTGTGCTGTGGCCTGTCCATAGCGATAAACATCGGCAGCTCGCGGCGTTCTTCGATGCCACGCGCGGCCATTTCTTCATCACTTAACCGTTCGAGGATCGTGATCCCGCCATGCTCCCAGCTTGAAGAGAATGTTTCCGGCAGTGCCTCGATATGCTGGATCGCCTTGTGGCCGACCACCGCCCAATAGGGGCCGAACGGGCTTTCAGGAATGTAATGCAGCGGGCCTGCATCACGCATTTCCTTGAAAATCGGCTGCCACCTATTCTCGGCGTAGATATCGCTGCGGCTCACATCCCATTTGTGGGTATGCTCCAGCGCGTCTTCCGGATGCTCGGCAAGGTGCTTTTTCAACGCCTCATAGGCTGTTGGCGAACTGCGCACTTCTGGGCGCTTCGGGGCGATCGTGGCCATAATTCTCTCCGTCGCAAGCGACTCGTTTGGCCGCCTGTCATTGCATGTTTCATCCTGACCCTATTGACAGCAATGTCAATAGTCAGTTGCGAATTGCGACCTATCGTGCATCTTTAAACGATCAGCCGGCCTTTGCGAAACGGGCTTTGAACCGTTGGCTCAAGCTGATCTTGTTCGCGCCACCACCGCCCGATTTCATCACGCGTTTGCGGAACAGATTTGATCCGATGCGAATGAAGATCAACACCCAGAGCATTTGATAACCAATCGCCACGAATAGCGGCCAGAGTTCAGGATACATTGCTGCGCGGGCCGTCATCGCGAACGGTGAGCTTAGCGGAAATAGTATGGCTGCCACTTCGAGCCATGCAGCGCCGCTGAACAGCGTGAACATGCAGAAGAAGAAGATAAACAGCTGCAGCATGGTGACAGGCATCGACAATGTCTGGACTTCGCGAACCGTACTGGCCAGTGCGCCGATGGCCAGGAAGATCGACCCGATCAGCAGATATCCCATTGAGAAATTGACGACGAACATCAGGATGAAGAGCGGCCAACCAACTGCGGGCGTAGGCATCCCGGTCAGGGTGGCTTGCACATCGCCTACATCTCCGGCGATCCCGATGAACGCCGCGATCCCGCCGAACCAAACCGATATGCCGACCAAAGACACGGCCAGCATCGCGAATAGTTTGCCCAGGAACACCGCGTCCATCGGGAGAGCCGCAGCGAGTATTTCGATTATCTTGTTGGCTTTCTCTTCAACCAGATTGGACAACACCATACCCGCCAGCAGCATCATCAGCAGGAAAAGCAAAGTCATCGACAATTGCGCTGTATCCTGTCTCTGGTTCTTGGTCTTCGTGCCGCTGACATCAGAAATCTCGGTTTTCAGCGCGGGATAGGCGATCTCTTGCTGGCCTTGAGCAATTGCCAGATGCATCGCGACAAAGCCGCGCCAGGCACCCATCTGCTCAGGCGGTGCGATCAGCGTTGGCGATTCAAGAGTACCAGTTAGCACGGCACCATAGCGCCCACTCGGATCGCCCAGCATTTCTTGCGGATCGAGTTCCTTGTGACCGTCAGCCCGATCGAACCAATAGAAGTGCGGGATACGCCCAGGCCCCAATTCATCTTCGATCCGCTGATGAGCGGCACGAATCGCAGCCATGTCTTGACTGGGCATTTGCAGGGCGATGCGCGCCTGATTGGCTTGCTCGGCCGCAACCGCTCCGAGCCCGCCCGACATCAGGCCAAGCACGAGCGGGAAGATTGGCCCAAGCAGAAAGAACAGAAAGCTGCGACTGAACAGGATGGCTACGAAATCACGCCGCGCCACGACCATCGCCGCCTGGAGCAGTGAAAGGCGCGAGTTATGATCCGAAGTTATGGGAGAAGTGAACGCGTCGCTCATTGCCCGCCCTCCCTTGCTTCGTCTTCTTCCATCGCGCGGGCCGCTGCTTCGCCTGCAATCGATACAAAGGCATCATGCAATCCGGCGCGCTCGATAGAAAGCGACTGAATACCGGCTTCTCCGTCGATCAATTGTTTGAGCAAGGGCTCAATTCCGGTTTCCGGCAAGGGGAAATAAAAGAAATCGCCTTCGCGCCGCGCATCATCAGGCAAGGCTGCCATCCATGCGCCCTCACGCTGGCGAGTTTCCAGGCGTACTTGTGCCGGGATGCGGTCGCGGGCGGCCTCCACGCTGCCGGCATAGGGCACCTTGCCGCCTGCAATGATAGCCACGCCTTCACACAAACGCTCTGCGTGATGGATAACATGGGTCGAGAAAATCACGGTAACCCCATTGTCCGCAAGCTCGCGGATCATGCGCTCCAGCTTGCCCTGGTTGATCGCGTCCAATCCGCTGAACGGCTCGTCCAGCACAACCAGCCTTGGTTCATGCACTAGCGTTCCAAGCAACTGAACCGTCTGGGCCATTCCCTTGGACAACTGGCGGATCTGACGCTCCGCCGCATGACCCAGATCGTGGCGCTCGAGCAATTCGCGCCCGCGCGCGCGTCCGACAGCCAAAGGCAAACCGCGCAATGCCCCCATAAAGGCGATCGCCTCGATGGCTTTCATGGACGGGTAGAGCCCGCGCTCCTCCGGCAGGTATCCAATCAGTCGACCGATATCATGCGGTTTGTCATGCCCGAATACGCGGCGCACGCCTTCATCGGGATCAATAATGCCAAGCAGCATGCGCAAAGTGGTAGTCTTGCCCGCACCATTGGGCCCCAGAATGCCGTAGATCGCTCCTTGCGGTACGGAGATATCGACCCCGTCCACCGCCAGTGTGCCTTCAAATCGCTTGACGAGACCTCGAGCTTCTATGGCCAGCGGTGCGCCGCTGACTTCTGCTAACGCTGCATTGCCCGCAGGGGCGTGATCGCTTACCGACGTTTCCATGGAAGCCCTGTTAACTGTCAGGGCTAAACGGGAGCAACCCCAAGCGTGGTTAACACCGCAGCAAATTTAAGGCTGAAAGCGCGCATCGCGGAGCAAGCGAAGAGTTTGGGCTTTGCTGCGTTCGGTGTAACGACTGCTCAAGATGACCCGATCCGGGCGGACCGGCTGGAGCAATGGCTGGGGGATGGCCATCACGGCTCGATGGAATGGATGGAAGCGCGAAGCGATGTGCGGCGCGGCCCGCAATCGCTCTGGCCAGAGGCGAAGAGCGTGATCGCGCTAGGCATGAGCTACGCACCTGCTGATGATCCGTTAGCGTTAGAGGCGCATCCCGAGAAAGCGCGGATTTCTGTGTATGCGCGGGGCAAGGATTATCACGACACGGTCAAGAAGCGGCTTAAAGCGCTGGCGCGCTGGATGGTGGAGCAAGAGCCGGAAAGCGAGCTTAAGGTCTTTGTCGACACCGCGCCGGTGATGGAGAAGCCGTTAGGCGAAGCTGCGGGGATTGGCTGGCAGGGCAAGCACACAAATCTGGTGAGCCGTGACCATGGCAATTGGTTGTTCCTCGGCGCGATCTACACGACTTTGGAGCTGGAGCCCGACGCGCCGCATGAAGATCGCTGCGGCTCTTGCAATGCGTGTCAGACTGCTTGTCCGACCGATGCGTTTCCCGCGCCTTACACACTCGATGCGCGTCGCTGCATTTCCTATCTCACAATCGAGCATAAAGGGGCGATTGCAGAGGAGTTTCGCGAAGCTTTGGGCAATCGCATTTATGGCTGCGACGATTGCCTGGCAGTGTGCCCATGGAACAAGTTTGCTGAAACCGCCGCTACGCACCGGGATTTTCTGCCGCGGGCGGAGCTGGTTGCGCCCCGTCTCGCCGAATTGCTTGCGCTTGATGACGCGGGATTTCGCCGGTTGTTTGCAGGATCACCGATCAAACGTATCGGGCGGGACCGGTTTGTCAGAAATTGCCTTTATGCTGCGGGGAATAGCGGTGATGCGTCATTGATGGCCCGCATTGGTTCGCTGCGAAACGATCCCGATCCAGCGGTGGCAGAGGCTGCCGATTGGGCTACAGAGAAGCTTACAACAGCTCTTTGAGCGGGGTTTCAGGATCAGCCAGCAGCTCGAGATCGACATCATCGATGCCACTCTCGATCAGCTTGCGCCCCTGGACGTAGTCCTTGGTGTTATTGACGCAATCAATTGCGATCGGTTTGCCCTCTTTCAGATAGACCACGCTGAATTTGCGGCTTTCCGGATCGCCGCGGACCAATGTCTGATCGTAGTCGATTGACAGGCCAGCGGTCTGGAGCTTCAAATCATACTGGTTGGACCAGAACCACGGCAGCGCGTGATAGGGCTGTTTATCGCCCATGATCGCGCGCGCAGCCGTGTTCGCCATATCATTGGCATTCTGCACGGATTCGAGCCGGATGATGGCCTGATCAGCGAAGGGATTCGCATGCGCGGCGCAATCACCGATTGCGTAGATGTCATCCAATGTGGTGCGGCAAAACTCGTCAACATCAACCCCGTTCGACCCGGCTGCCCCGGCTGTGATCAGCGGGCCGACCGCCGGTACAATGCCGATGCCCACAATCACCGCGTCGCACGGGATCACTTCGCCATCTGCCAATCTGACACCCGTCACATGCCCGTCTTCACCTTCAATGGCTTCGACTGCGGTTTCCAGTCGTACATCCACGCCGTGCGCACGGTGTTCGGCTTCGATAAAGCGTGACAATTCCTCGCCAGCTACTCGCGCAAGCACGCGGGGCAAAGCTTCCAGCAGCGTCACTTCGCAATCGAGCTTGCGCAGCACAGCGGCGGCTTCCAGACCGATGTAGCCCCCACCGATGACGACAAAGCGTTTCGCGCCGCTTTGTAGCTGCGCCATTATCGCGTCGACATCGCGCCGGTCGCGCACGGCATGCACAGCTTTCAGGTTTGCACCTGAGCAGGACAACCTTCGCGGATCGCCTCCGCCTGCCCAGATCAGCTTGCGATAGGCGATACGTGTGCCGTCACCCAGAACGACCTGGTGGTCCATCCAGTCGACCTCACTGACCATAGCGCCAAGCTTGATGTCGATATTCTTGTCAGCCCAGAATTTTTCCGGACGGATCATGATCCGTTCAAACGGTTTGTCGCCTGCGAGATATTCTTTAGATAGCGGCGGGCGTTCATAGGGTGGGTACGCATCGCGCCCCAGCATCAGGATCGAACCTTCGTGCCCCTGCTGGCGCAAGGCGATTGCCGCCTGTGCCCCACCGTGACCCGTCCCCACAATGACAATGTCTGCACTATCCATGGGGTGCAGGGCTTGCCGCAAATTGCCGCTAGGTCAAGACCCGCAATTCGGTGTGCCGTCTACCGTTCAAGCAGATTACGCGCCTGAATGGCGATTTGGGCGAGCACGGCCGGGGCAACCGGCGTGTGCAATTGCGCCCGCCCGATCATCGAACGAAATTGCGAGACTGAAGCTGCGCGTGAGCTGAGCCAATGCTCCACCGCCGCTACCGGGCCTGCCTTGCGATTGGCGCGGCGACGCAGGAAATCGAGCCGCATGTGCTGGAAATCGCGCGCCAGCCCATTGACCAGCAAGCGTTCCCACGGGTCGGATGGCGCCATGTCCTCTGCGGTTTGCTGCGCCCAGTCCAAGCCCAGCTTGGAACCAAGCTGAGTAAATGCTTCGGTCAGGACTTCCGGTGAAATCCCGCTGTCGCGGGCCAGCCCTGCAAGCCCGATTGAGCCATCAACTTCAAACAGATGCACGACTTTACCAGCGGCGGTCTTCGGCGCACCCAGTTCGACAAAGTGCTGGCAAAGTTCGGCCGAGCGTTCGCGCGCCGTTTCCGTAAGCAGATCGCCCGAATGCTTCTCAAGCTGACCGATTCCTCTCGTCAGGGACTTGATAAGCTCACTCGGAGCGAAACCGGTGCCGCCGTGGCGCAAGAGGTCTGCCATGTGCGAACTCATTGCTGCCGCAGTACGCTCTAGCAGCTTGAGGCGCGCGGTCTCCGGCATATCGCCGCTCTCGATCGCCTGCCAAACCTGGTCCATCTCCAGCAATTCTTCGATGACAACGAAGCTTGCGGCGATTTGGGCCAGGCTCACGCCTTCCTCCTCGGCCAGTTCGAACGGATGGATCAAGCCGAGGCGATTGATCATGCGGTTGGCAAGTTTGGTCGCGATCAGTTCATTGCGTAATTGATGGGTCAGGATCTGCTTGCGGAAATCCTTTTGTAGAGCCACCGGGAAGGCCTCTATTAACATTGGTTCCAGCGCCTTGTCGCTGATCCAGTCGGCTGCCTCAATCGCGTCTTGCAGAACCAGCTTGGCCGAAGACAGCAGCACCGCCAGCTCTGGCCGGGTCAGGCCTTTGCCCTCGCTTGCGCGGCGCGAATAGGTCTCTTGGTCGGCTAATCCTTCGGTCTTGCGATCCAGCGCGTCCATTTCTTCAAGCTTTTCGATCAGCCGCACATGCGAAGCCGTGGCTTTGACTCCGCCCATCTCTGCAATCGATAGTGCCAGCGCCTGCAAGCGGTTGTCTTCGAGAACGATCCCAGACACTTCGTCGGTCATTCTCTCAAGCAGATTGTTGCGTTTCTTCGGAGTCAATCTGCCGCTCTGCTGAGCGGCCGCAAGCGCGATCTTGATATTCACTTCATTGTCAGAACAATCGACGCCGGCTGAATTGTCGATGAAGTCTGTGTTGATGCGCCCGCCGTTCAAAGCAAATGCGATACGGCCGGCTTGTGTCGTGCCAAGGTTTGCGCCTTCTCCGATCACTTTGGCGCGCACCTCGGCCGCATTCACACGCAGCGCATCATTGGCCGGATCACCGACCTGCACGTTATTCTCAGATTCGGCCTTGATGTAAGTCCCTATACCGCCGAACCAGATGAGATCAGCCGGGCTCTTCAAGATCGCACTGATCAATGCCTCTGGATCGAGTTCGTTTTCTTCAATGCCCAGTACTTCGCGCGCCTGCTTCGACAGCTTGATGGTTTTGGCGCTTCGCGGGAACACGCCGCCACCCTTGGAAATCAGGTCGGCACTATAGTCTTCCCAGCTGGAGCTTGGCAGATCGTAGATCCGCTTGCGCTCTTTCCAGCTCGCACCTGAGTCTGGGTCAGGATCGATGAAGATATGGCGGTGGTCAAATGCTGCAACCAGCTTGATTGCTTTCGACAGCAGCATGCCATTACCGAACACATCGCCGGACATATCGCCGCATCCGACCACGCGAACCGCATCCTTCTGAACATCCACGCCCATTTCAAGGAAGTGACGCTGAACGGAAACCCATGCGCCCTTGGCGGTAATGCCCATCGCCTTGTGATCATAGCCATTCGATCCGCCGCTGGCGAATGCATCGCCGAGCCAGAAATCGCGCGCTTCCGCGATGCCGTTTGCAATATCGGAGAAGCGCGCCGTGCCCTTGTCAGCTGCGACGACGAAATACGGGTCTTCGCCATCGAGAATGCGCACGCTGTCGGGATGGACGACTTTGTTATTCTTGAGGTTGTCCGTGATCGACAGGAGCGTGCGGATGAATACCTCATAGCTCGCCTGACCCTCGGCTGCCCAGCCTTCGCGATCCTTTTGCGGAGACGGCAGTTGCTTGGGATAGAATCCGCCCTTCGCGCCAGAAGGTACGATTACCGCATTCTTCACCTTCTGTGCTTTCATCAGGCCAAGGATCTCAGTGCGGAAGTCATCGCGCCGATCGGACCAGCGCAGACCGCCGCGTGCAATCGGGCCAGCACGCAAGTGAATGCCTTCGACCCGACGCGAATATACGAAAATCTCGCGCCATGGCACCGGCTTGGGCAAATTCGGGATCAGAGAAGAATCGATCTTGAACGCAAGCGCTTCTTCGCTTGCGGGCGCAAACGCATTGGTGCGCAGGATGGCTTCGACCAAGGCGTGATACAGGCGCAGCAAGCGGTCATCGTTGATCGCTGCGACTTTGGAGAGACCTTTGCGGATCGCATCGCGCGCCTGCCTCGCTGAATAGTCCCTTTGATTTCCGAAGTTGGGATCATGTTGTGCGCGGAACAGAGTAATCAGTTCGCGGGTCACTTGTGCGGCGCGATCCAGAGCATCGACCACCGTATAGATCGTAAAGCTCATACCCGCCTGTCGCAGATAACGGTAAAATGCGCGTAGCCAGTCGACTTCATTGGCGAACAGTCCGGTCCTGATAACCAGCCGGTTGAACGGATCGTCTTCATTCTGCCCACTCAGAACCGCTGCGATCGCATCCTCGATGATATCGGCGCGATCGAGCAAAAACCCGGTTTCGCCACCATCTTTCAGCGCCAGCGTGAAATCGTGGATCGTGCCAAGCTCTCCGTCTTCCAGCGAAGTCGGCATTTCGGTCAGTACGCGAAAGCCGAAGTTCTCCAGTGCAGGCACGGCATCGGACAGCGGCAAGGCGCCCACTTCCTGATAGACTTTCAGCCTCAACCTGTCGCTTTCGTCGCCTGGCAATCGGCAGAGCCGCGCATCACGCGCGCGCGCATCATTGGCGCCGAGCTTGCGCAGCCGTTGAATATCGATTGATGCTTCAAGAGCCCCGTAGTGGTTGCGGTAACCCACCGGGAATGCGGGGGCATAGCGGCTCGCAATAGCTGCAGCACGCGATGGGTCTTCGCTCTCAGCCAGATTGCGCTCAACTGCTTCGCCCCAGCCGCGCAGCATGTCCTCCAAACGGGATTCGAGCGCAGCCTGATCCATTGGCTGTTTCGCACTGCGGATATCCAGCACGAAGCGCAGCATGGCGAGGTTGCCGCCTTCGACCTCTAGGCTCCAGTCAAGCATTTCGGTGCCGTCGATCTCGGTCAGCATGGCCTGAATTTGTTCGCGTACCTTCGTCGAGTGCAGGTCGCGCGGAAACCATACGAAGGCGAATACGTGGCGTTCAAGCGGAGCCTGCACCAATGCGAGGCGTGGTCGCGGTCGGTCCACCAAGCTCATCATGGTAGTGACAACCCGTTCTGAATCCGCAAGTTCGAAGCCGACCTGCAGATCGTGGGGCAGGGCGGTGAAGGCGTGGATCAGGGCCTTGTCCGCATGACCGCCCGGGTGGAAGCCCAGCCGCTTGGACATTTCGCTCATTGCCAGGCGCAGGCGTGGCACTTTTTGCGGCGGGCTGGCTAGCGCAGCGCTGGTCCATACGCCTGCATGGATGGATATTGCGGTCAGTTTACCGTTCTCGCGGACGGGCACCATGAACAGATCAAGTGGCACGCGGCGATGCACGTTGGCGACGCGGTTGGCCTTTACGATCAGGATGTCGCATGACCGGCCAGCATGGCCTTCGTTCTCGAACCATTTGAAGGCGCGCTCATATGAACCCTCTGCAAGCAGCTGGCGCGCACTTTTGCGACAAATGCCAAGTATGTTGGAGTGGCTTCCATCGCGTTTGCGCGTGATATGTCCCAACTGTGTCAGCATGCCCGAGTTGAACCACTCAAGCAGCGCGACATTTTCATTGTCGCCCAAGCGCTTCGCATCTTCTGCCATGGCCGCTTGAAGCTTTGGCCAATCTTCCACCGCGGCACGGACATCGCCCAGCGTGGTGCGCAATCTGCGTTCCAGCTCGCGGCGTTGCCGCGCATCGACGCGCTCTGTCTCGATGTAGATCATCGATTCGCGCGTCGAGTTGTCATCTTCCTTTCCGCGCGGCAATCCAGTGAGAATGCCAGATTTGTTGCGTTTCACCGGAATAATCGGGTGGACCAGCCGATCAATAGACAAGCCCTGGTCGGAAATCGTGGCTGCGATCGAATCGACCAGGAACGGCATGTCATCATTGATGATTGCTATACGCAAGAAGCGGCGCTCGCCCGAGATGGACACCATTCCGAGCGCGCTGTGCTTCTCTTCACGCTCACGCGCCGTGTCGAACACGAATTGAGCGGCCTTCTTCAGCGAGGAGGGCTTGAACGGCGTATCGCCGGGAAGGATCGAATCGCGCATGCGGCGCGCGATTTCTTTTACCATGTCGTCAGCTGCAGATTTACTGCCCGAGCTGGCACTTGTCTTGGCCGCCATAGTCCTGCTTTCCCTGCACGCGCAATTTTCTATTGTTCGCGTTTATCAATGATGCGCCGTTAGGCTTGTCACTGCGCCCCCGCAAGCGAAGAAACGCTCACATTTCAAAGCCGCAAGTGCAGACACGGCTTTACATTAGAATTGTGCGCCACGCACAGTTTTTCCGCTACGGAATTATGCGCGAGGCTTATCCGTTCACGGCCTGCATGGTGAGATCAAGCGAGCGCACGCGAGCCTCGGGATCATATGTCGCACCGCATACGATGATTTCATCGGCTTGCGTCCGGTCGACAAAGGCCGAGATACTATCTTTGATTTGGGCCGGAGTCCCCACGGCGGCTGCCTGGCCCAGATGCGCCAGCATCGCCTGTGCAGGCGCGGGCAGAGTGCTGCTGTAATCCGCAATTGGCGGCGGCAACTTGCCCGGGTTGCCACTGCGCAGACGGACGAAACTTTGTTGCTGGCTGGAGGCAAGCAGCTGTGCTTCGCCTTCGGTGTCGGCCGCAAACACATTCATCGCGACCATGACATGCGGCTGGGCGAACTGCCCGGACGGCTGAAAGTCGCGGCGATAAAGCGCCAACGCTGCATCCAGATGGTCTGGCGCGAAATGCGCTGCAAAGGCATAGGGCATGCCCAATTGCGCGGCGAGCTGCGCCCCGAACAGGCTTGATCCGAGCATCCAGAATTCGATCTGGGCTCCGCTTCCGGGCGTTGCATGGATCGGCAACTCGACATCGCCCATGATCAGCGCCCGCAACTCCATCACGTCGTGCGGAAACATTTCGGCTGCCTGATGCAGGTTCTTGCGCAGTGCGCGTTGCAATTCTGGTCCGGCACCGGGCGCACGCCCTAGCCCCAAATCAATGCGTCCGGGAAACAGCGCGTCCAGCGTGCCGAATTGCTCAGCGATCTGAAATGGCGTGTGATTTGGCAGCATGATTCCGCCCGAACCGATACGGATATGACTGGTGGCATTGCCGATATGCGCCAGCACCACTGATGTGGCCCCTCCAGCAATCCCTTCCATCGCGTGATGTTCAGCGACCCAGAAACGGTCATAGCCATATTGTTCGGCAGACCTGGCCAGCTCGGTCGCATCGTTCAGCGCTTCGCTTACGTTTCCGCCTTCGCGCACCGGCACCAGGTCCAGGACAGAAAGTCTAGTCATTGTTCGGTCGGCCCCAGTTGATCGAGATAGCTCTGCGCGCTTGTTGCGAACTCGGTTCCCGGCGACAAATCAATGACCGATTGCCAACTGCTTCGCGCGGCCTCTTCGCGGCCATCCAGAATTGCAATAACTCCAGCCTCCAGCCCGATCGCAGGCGCTGTCGGATCGAGCCGCGCTGCCTCTTCGACTTGCTCTTGCGCCTCGGCGAGCTTCCCCATTCGCCGAAGCAGTGTGGCTGAAAGCAGGCGCGTCTCGGCATCATCTGGTTGAAACATGCGCGCTTCAGCCAAGGCTGCTTCGGCTGCGTCCAATTGTTCGAGCCCTACCAGCACACGGGCGCGGTCGAGCGCGATCAAGCCCTGCATCCCGCCAGCCTGCGCCGCCAGGGCATCCGCCCGGGCCGCATCGAGCAGCACCAATGCGCCGGGCAGGTCACCGGTCACAAGCGCGGCATTTCCAGCCATAGCACCAAAACGCGCGCGCAAGCGGGTTTCCTCCGCAGGTGTTTCTTGCAGCGCGGCGGTAAAGGCTGCACGGGCTTCTTCCCAGCGGCCCAGTTCGGTGGAAGCCAGACCAAGACAGTGGTTGGCTAATACGCGGTCTTGCCCATTGGTCGTATCGCGGCGGATCTGCGCCTGTACGTGCGCACGCGTGGGCTCATCTTCCAGTTGATCGAGGCACTGCGCCAGCCAGCTCGTGGGTTGCGGCGCGTCGATGATCGAAAGTTCGCGCGGAGGGCGGTCCTGTATGTCAGCCGAGTAGTCAGGTACACCGCCGCGGGTTGGATCGAGCCCGGCCTGAAGCATCAAAGGTAGCAAAGTGGCAGTCAAAAACATTTGGCGATCCTAATCCAGAAGGCTCCACACCTGGCGGTGCAGCAAGGCAATATCCTGCTCTCGCGACAGGCGGTGATCGCCGTCTTTGACCAAGGCAATCTGTATATCGTCCGAACGAAGTCTTTCAGCCAGCTGCATACTTACGTGCCACGGCACGTCTGCATCGCATTGGCCATGAAGCAGGCGCACGGGCGCGGTGATGTCGATCGGTCCGGTCAAGCGGATATGCGTCATTGCATCCTGCCAGAACTTCGCATGGGTTGGCGTTGGTTCCGGGCCGTAAGGATTGTCTTCATAGATCGTCACGCCAGACGCGAGCTGCGACTTCTGGTCGTCTGAATAGCCCCAATCGGCAAAGTCCGGTGCAGCGGCAATGCCGACCACTCCGGCCAGTCGATTCCCCAGCGCTTCTGCCACCAGCAACATCAGCCAACCGCCCATCGACGAGCCAATGATGACAACTGGACCGTCAATGCAGGCATCGATCAATGCGAGAACTTCATCGCGCCATATGCTGAGCGATCCGTCAGCGAATTCCCCCGAGGATTGCCCGCAGCCCGAATAATCGAGCAGCAGGCAGGCGCGCCGCTCTTCTTGTGCGGCGGCAAAGATCGAGGTCGCCTTGCCGCCATCCATGTCGGACATATAGCCGGGCAGAAAGACCAGCGCCGGCCCTTTGCCTTCGGCGTAACGATAGGCGATCCGCTGTCCGTCCGCCATTTCATGAAATTGCACATCGCTCATGGCGCTGCTTCATGCCCGCGCAAGCATCACCAGTGCAAGTGTCTGCCCACATCAATCATCTTGTCATTTTGCTGAGACAAGCGCAGCTTAGGCCATGACCATGTTCAAGAACGACCCACTCGCCAACACCGCGCCCGCGCCCGCTGCGCCCGTCGCACTGTCCCGCCGCAACCTGTTCAAGCTTGGCGGACTTGCCGCTGCCAGTGTTAGCACGCCTGCGATTGCGCGTGGCTTTGGCACTGGGTTCACCCATGGCGTGGCAAGCGGAGAACCGGGCCAGACCCGTGTCATGCTGTGGAGCCGATTTGTCGCTGAACAAGACACCACACTTGAATGGGAAGTCAGCCAGAGTCTGGATTTCGCGCAGATTGTATCTGCCGGCAGCGTGATCGCCACTCCATCGCGAGACTGGTGTGTGAAGACATGGGCCAATGGCCTGACGCCGGGCCAATGGTACTATTATCGCTTTACCGCACCAGATGGATCGCAATCTGAAGTGGGCCGCACGCGCAGTTTGCCTGAAGGCGCCGTGCCGCGCTTTCGCATGGCGGTATTCAGCTGCTCCAACTACGGTTTCGGCTATTTCAACGCCTATGCCCATGCCGCCGAAGCCAATGATGTCGACATCGCGCTTCATCTGGGTGACTATATTTACGAATATAATGCCGGATCCTATCCGTCAGAGCGCGAAGCGGTTGTCGAGCGCGTGTTGTTCCCAAGCGAAGAGATCGTTGCTCTGGCAGACTATCGCCTGCGTTATGCGACCTATCGCAGCGATCCCGATTTGCGCCGTATCCACCAGCTGCTGCCAATGATTGCGGTATGGGACGATCACGAGTCGGCGAATGACAGCTGGAAAAATGGGGCGCAGAACCATCAGCCTGAAACAGAAGGCAGCTGGGATGTGCGCAAGGCCGCCGCCAAACGCGCCTATCGTGAATGGTTGCCGGTCTCGGATGATCCCTATGCTGAATATCAGGTGGGCGATCTGGCGACTTTGCTAAGGCTCGATACGCGGCTGGAAGGGCGCGAGGAACAATTCAATATCGGCGATGTCATCCAGGGCAAACGCACACCTGAGGAGATCGGCGCGGCGCTGACAGCGTTCCGCGAAGGGGCTTATCGTGAGGAGTCACGCGAACTTCTTGGCGCGGCGCAGCAGGCCTGGCTGGCAGATCGATTGAAGTCGTCCCGCACGGGCGGCACGCAATGGCAAGTGCTGGTACAGCAGGTGTTGATGGGTGAGCTCTTTACCGCGCCGCGATTGGCCGAAGCGGTTCCGCCCAATGCGCCCGAATTCATCCGCCGGCGCGTGCAAGCCAGCACTTTGGCCGGGAATGCGGGCCTGCCCGCCAATATGGATGCGTGGGATGGCTATCCCGCGGCGCGGGCACGGGTGTTTGAAGCCTCGCTTGCAGCAGATGCAAATCTGATCTCGCTTGCCGGTGATACACATAATGCGTGGGGCTTTGATCTGGCGCATTCAGGCCAGAAAGTCGGGGTGGAATTTGCCACGCCCGGCGTTACGTCGCCGGGGCTGGAAAGCTATCTGGGAGCAATCCCGCCACAGGATCTGTCCCGCGCAATCGTCAACCACAATCCTGCGCTTAAGTACGCTGATACATCGCAGCGCGGCTATATGGTGGTCGAGTTGACGCCGGAAAGCGCAAGCGCAGAATTTCGTTTCATGGCGGGCATTCGCCAGCGTTCCACGCGTATCGCGGGAACCAAGCGGATTGTCGCTTCCGCCGGCTCCCGCGAACTCACGATCTAGCTTCGTCTGCCTTGGGGGTGGGCGCTAGTCGCGGTTGAAGATTTCCTCGATCGCAAGGTCGAAGACATCGGCGATCTTGAAGGCGAGCGGCAATGACGGATCATAGCGCCCCTTTTCGATCGCATTGACTGACTGGCGGCTGACTTCAAGCCGGTCGGCCAGATCCTGCTGGCTCCAGTCACGTTCTGCTCGGAGGACCTTGAGGCGATTGTTCACCGGATCTCTCCGTAGGTGCCGTATTTGATCTTGTTGAAGATCGCGCCGATGCCCAGTCCAAGGCACCAGATCGTGGGCCACCAGAATGCTGCCACGGGTTCAACGATACGGTAGGTTTCCAGGAAACCCCAGATCGCCGCGAGCGTGAAGGAAATGCCCGTCGCGATCAGACCCTGCCGCACATAAAGCATGCGGAAGAACTCGTCTTTTTCCTCTATGATGAGCCCGCCAAAGACCCAGACAACGCCGGCAAAGGAGAGGCCCGGAAGGAACGCGAGGAACGCTGCTACCGGTCCGGTCAGGCCGCGCCCGTCAATAAAGTGTTCCGCCAGCATTAGCGTGATCAGATAGAACGCCATGGTCAGCGCCATACGCAGCAGATAACGATGCGTGGCAGGGCTGTTATCTTTCGAAAGTGACAGACCTTTGACAAAGGCAAACACCATCAGGCTGACCGGGATTGTGGCGAGCATATATGCTGTCGTCGTGTTGATCGCGTCAGACTTCCACACAAACATCAGCGCGAGCGCGCCAATTACAGACGATGCGGCAGCGCCAAGACACAGTTTGGTAGTAGAGGAAGGCGAATCTGAAGTCATTGCGCGCACCGATTGCCGCTTCCCTTCGCGCCGCGAGAGATCCACAGCGCGGCAAAGCCTGAAATGGCGGTGACGATGCTGAACGATATGTTCGAGCTAACGCCCATGCTTTTTGTGACTGCCGCAACGATGAGGATCAGAGCAGCGCCTGCCAGCCCTTTGTAGATATTTTTCATCAGTCAAGCTTCCTTTCTTTTATGGAAAGGTTGGTTTACATCGATTCGGGAATTTGTCAAGCTAACCTCCAAAATGGAGTGGATGCTTTCCGAGAATGTGTGGCAGAAGCGATGGTAGTGACATCGCAACCACCCGTGCCTATATGCCTAGTCATGGCCAAGCTGATGACTACCACCACCACAACTACCACCTCGGATATCCGGGGGCGGTTGGTCGCGGTTTAGTCGCGAGGCCCGCCGCCCGAATTCGGGTGGCTTGGGTGTCAGCCTCCCGAAAATTTGCTTAATCACGTGACACCGCCCTTTCGGTGTGCCTTTGCTTGTGGCAGTGGCGCTTGCAAACACCGCCTAGACGAGACGGACGAATTTGATGACCGAACTTCTGAAGATCAGCTTGCCCGATGGCTCAGTGCGCGAAGTCGAACCGGGCTCGACCCCGGCAGACATCGCCGCGGCGATTGGCCCCGGCCTTGCCAAAGCTGCATTGGCGGCCCGCGTTGACGGCGAGGTGCGCGATCTCAATCGCCCGTTTGACGGTGATGCAGAGCTCGCGCTGATTACATCAAAAGATGAAGCTGATGCTCTTGAGCTGGCGCGGCATGATTACGCGCACGTGCTCGCTGAAGCGGTGCAGGCATTGTGGCCGGGCACGCAGATTACCTTTGGCCCTGCGACGGACGATGGGTTCTATTACGATGTAATGGCACCCGCCTCTCGCGAGCCGTTTAGCAGCGAAGACCTCCCTGCGATTGAAGAAAAAATGCGCGATATCATCAAGGCGGACAAGCCGCTGGTGCGCGAAGTCTGGTCGCGTGCAGATTTGATCGCCAAATGGGCATCTGAAGGTGAGACCTTCAAGGCGGAGTGGGCAAAGGAACTGCCCGAAAATGAAGAGCTGACTGTCTATTGGTCAGGCGAACCGGGCAGCGACGGGGCATGGCTGGACATGTGCCGCGGCCCGCACTTGGCCAGCACTGGCAAGCTCGATCCCGATGCTTTCAAGCTGATGCGTGTTGCCGGCGCCTATTGGCGCGGCGATCAAAGCAATGCGCAGCTGACGCGCATCTATGGCACTGGCTGGCTCAACAAAAAACAATTGAACGCGCACCTTCATCGGCTGGAAGAAGCCGCCTTGCGCGATCATCGCAAGCTGGGCCGCGAGATGGACTTGTTCCACTTGCAGGAAGAAGCACATGGCAGCGTCTTCTGGCATCCCAATGGCTACAAGATCTGGCGCGAGCTTGAGGCCTATATGCGCCGCAAGATGGACGGAGCCGGCTATCAGGAGATCAAGACGCCGCAGGTTATGGACGCACGCCAGTGGGAGCAGTCGGGCCACTGGGGCAAGTATCGCGAGAACATGTTCGTCATCCCTGACGAAGTGCCCAACACTGAGGATGAAGGCCAAATCATCAGCGGCGATGCTGACTGGATGGCGCTGAAGCCGATGAACTGCCCCGCGCATGTGCTGGTCTTCAAGCAAGGTATCACGAGCTATAAAGAACTACCGATCCGCCTGGGTGAAATGGGTTGCTGTCACCGCAACGAACCCCATGGCGCGCTGCACGGCTTGATGCGCGTGCGCCAGTTCACGCAGGATGATGCGCATATCTTCTGCACGGAAAGCCAGATTGTCGATGAAGTCCGCGCCTTCTGCGAGCTAGCTGATGGTGTCTACAAGGATTTCGGCTTCACCTATCACATCAAGCTCGCGCTGCGGCCTGAACAACGTTTTGGTTCGGACGAGGATTGGGACAAGGCGGAGCAAGAGCTGCGCGATGCCGTGGTCGAAGCGGGCATGGCAACCGAAGAATATGGCTGGGAGGAATTGCCGGGCGAAGGCGCTTTCTACGCGCCCAAGCTCGAATGGCATCTGACCGATGCAATCGGTCGCACATGGCAGGTGGGCACGATCCAGTCTGACCGCGTTCTGCCAGAGCGCCTTGATGCAACCTATATCGGCGAGGATGGTGCCAAACATCGCCCGGTCATGCTGCACCGCGCGATTTTCGGGTCATACGAGCGCTTCATCGGCATTCTGATCGAACACTATGCCGGGCGCATGCCGGTATGGCTTGCACCAGTGCAAGCTGTGGTCGCGACGATCACGTCCGACGCTGACGATTATGGCAAGCAGGCCGTCGCCAAGCTTGAAGCCGCTGGCATTCGCGTGGGAAGCGATTTCCGCAATGAGAAGATCAACTACAAGGTGCGCGAACATTCGCTCGCGAAAGTCCCGCACCTGCTGGTCGTTGGCAATCGCGAAGCTGAGGAGGGCACAGTTGCCATCCGTACGCTGGGCGAGAAACATCAACGCGTGATGACCCTGGATGAAGCGATTGTGATGTTGAAGGAAGAAGCAACCGCGCCAGATTTGCGCGGCTAAGCCTGAGGTTCAAAAAGGAAGCGCGCGGTCGGCTGCGATGAGTGCGACGGCGCAAGTCGTGACCAGCGTAACGCGGATCACTTCGAGCCGTGCCTCTGCGACTTTTTCCGACAGACGGACCGCGCGCGTAAGAGAAATGACCTTGGACATAGGCGGAATTATCCGCCTCAATTCCTAACGACCCGTTAATGCGCGTCTAGAGGCTAGGCATTTGCTGGCTGGCGCAGTGAAATCCGCCCCCGCCTGCAAGGACTGCGTCACCCGGTAACCCCACTTTTTCGCGATCCGGGAACAGCGCGGCAATGGCCGCCACTCCTTCTTCGTCATGCGGAGAGCCAAAGGTCGGCACCACCACCAGATGAGTGGTGATCGCGAAGTTCACGTAGCTGGCCGGTTCGATCTGGCCGTCTCGCTCGATCAGGCCGGGCGATGGGATTTGATGCAGCGTCAGTCCCGCATCAAGAATCCGTGCCTTTGCATCGGCATAGATTGACGCGTTGGGGTCATCGCCGCCGGTCGCGCGTGGAAGCACCACCTCGCCCGGCGCTACAAAGCGCGCAAGATTATCGACATGACCATCGGTGTGATCATTGATCAGACCGTCGCCGAGCCACACAATGCTTGTGAAACCCAGATCGCGCGCAAGTCTTGCCTCAATATCTCCGCGTGAGAGATGCGGATTGCGGTTGGGGTTGAGCAGGCATTGTTCGGTGGTCAGCACAATGCCGGTGCCGTCACCATCAATTGCGCCGCCCTCCAGAATCCAGTCGCCGTCGATGACAGGAAGCCCGGCATCAAAAGCGAGTTCGGCGCCGATCTGCTGATCCCCGTCCATCAGATATTTGCCGCCCCATCCGTTGAAGCCGCAGCGCAAGGCCGAGCCATCGTCGCGAACCAATGGCCCGGTATCGCGCAACCAGATATCGCCATAGGCACGACGCTCGAGCGTTACTTTACCTGAAACCAGCGTGCGTGCGCGTGCTTCATTCGCTTCATCCCGAACAAGCAGGCGAACTTCTTGCCCGCTTTCAGCAACGGCATTTGCGAAGGCTGCAATCTGAGCCTGTGCTGGATCGAGAAAGCCGGGCCATTCCTCAGCGAGATGCGGAAAACCGATCCACAGCCAATCCTGCGGTGCCCATTCAGGCGGCATCAGGATGTTGGCCATAAACCGGTTCTCTTATCCAGCATGCGTCGGAAGTCAGCAGCCAGTATCGCTGCTCGCGCAATCTTCGTCGCGCGTAGCTTTGAACTCGTCACCTTCGTTCCAGTTTGGCCAGCTTGTGCTCATCGCCATCATCCGGCCAAGGCGGTAAAACAGCTGCAGGTCAGCCATCACGCCCGACCAGTCCCACTCCTCGTTGAACTCGTCTTTGGGGCCGTGATAGCGATTGTCGCGATAATCCTGTTGCAAGGCTGCGCCCGCTTCGCGTCCTCCCTCAACCAGGTCTTCGCCGCCATCGACATAGAGCATCGGCACACCGCGCTTGGCGAAGGCAAAGTGATCGCTGCGATAATAGTATCCCGCTTCCGGATTGGGGTTGGGCGTTGAAACGCGGCCATCAGCGACCAGCGCTGCTTCAAGGAATTGGTCGAGCTGCGATTTGCCCGGGCCAACAACGGTTACGTCCTTGGACGGGCCAGCAATCAGGAAAGCGTCCATATTGATGCCGCCAACCGTCTGCGCGAGCGGGAAGACAGGGTTTTCGGCATAGTAATGTGCGCCCAGCAGGCCCGATTCCTCAGCGGTCACGGCCAGGAAGACCAGGCTGCGATCGGGCGCACCGGCCTTGCCATGTGCTTCTGCCAAAGCCACCAAAGCAGCTGTGCCTGTGGCGTTGTCGACCGCTCCATTGCAGATATCATCGCCATCGGGCGCCGGTGTACAGCGACCCAGATGGTCCCAATGCGCGGTGTGGATGACATATTCGTCTGGGCGGGTTCCACCTGGAAGCACGCCAATCACATTCTTCGATGCAAAGGTGCGAATGTCATTGGCAAAGCTGGTCGATGCCGAGAAACCCAGTTCGACAGGTGTGAAATCCTCCGACTTCGCGGCTTCCGAAAGTGCGTCCAGATCCTGTCCGGCAGCGCTCAGGATTTCACGGGCGACTTCCTTTTGCACCCAGCCATTCATGGTTGTGAGCGGCGGCGCGTTCTCGCCACGCTGGGCATAGGCCTGCGGGCCGGACCAGCTGCTTTCGACAACGTTCCAGCCATAGCTGGCAGGTTCCGTGTCATGAATGATCAAAGCGCCTGCTGCGCCTTGCCTTGCGGCCTCTTCATATTTGTAAGTCCAGCGCCCGTAATAGGTCATGGCGCGGCCATTGAAGGTTCCTTCAAGGCCGGGCGTTTGCCAGTCCGGATCATTGACAAGGATAACCACGGTTTTGCCAGTTACATCGACACCATCATAGTCATTCCAGCCACGTTCCGGCGCGTTGATGCCATAGCCGACAAACACCAGCTCGCTGTTGGCAAGCTGGGTCTGCGCGTCTTCGCGGTAAGTTACACCCACCCATTCGCTGCCGAAATCGAACACCATGTCTGTTTCGCCATTAGTGATCGTAAGCGGCGCGAAATTCTTGCCGGTGATTTCAACCAGCGGCACATCCTGAACCCAAGAACCATTGTTGCCAGGCTCAAGCCCAGCTGCTTCAAAACGCTCGGTCAAAAGCGCAACAGTCAGTTCTTCGCCTTCAGTTCCCGGCATACGGCCGTCGAATTTGTCACTCGACAGCTCACGCGTGATATCGACCATGGTCGCCTGGGAAATGTCGCCATCCGCAACTTCCGGGATATCGAGTTCGGGTTCGCTTTTGGTCATCATGTCGCATGCGGTGAGCGACAATGCACAAAGCATGGCGAGGCCAGCTGTAATGCGGGGCTTCATCATTGGGGACGTATCCTCTCTACTCTAAATCTATGGCGCACCCTTTGCATCAGCGAGCAGCGCGGGGCAAGCGCTTGCGGTGCTTGCACTGTCTCACGCGCGCGGGCAGGGAGAGCGGATGAATGGCGATTGGCAGCAGGCATTGGCTCGGGCAAAGGCGGAGGCGCCGTTTTTGGCGCGCGCATTGGACCGGCAGCCTGATCTTACTGCATTGCTGGAAGCTGGCGATCATGAAGCTGCTTTGGAATGGGCGCGCAAAGCTGGCCAAGGTGCGTCATCAACGGGCGTTGCTTTGCGGCGCGAACGGCTGGCCTATTCAACCGCGCTGGCGATCGGAGACCTTGCCGGGGTTTTCAATGTCGACTTTGTGATGGTCGAACTGTCCGATCTGGCTGATCGGGCGCTAGATCTAGCTATCAATGACGCTATCCTTCGCCGGGTAGAGGGGGCTGACTTGCGCGGCATGATTGCGCTGGCTCTTGGGAAACATGGCGCACATGAGCTCAACTACAGCTCGGACATTGATCCAATCCTGCTTTATGATCCCGAGACGCTTCCCAGACGCGAGCGAGATGAACCGGGCGAGGCGGCACAGCGATATGCGCGCGAGATTGTGCGGACCTTGTCAGAGAATACGGCTGAAGGATATGTTTTCCGGGTCGATTTGCGATTGCGCCCGGCGAGCGAAGTCAGCCCGTTGGCCATTTCGACCAATGCCGCGCTGTCTCACTATGAAAGCTCGGCACTTGCTTGGGAGAGAGCGGCCTTTATTCGGGCGCGTGCCTGCTCCGGCGATGTTGCAGCGGGCGAAGCTTTCCTGGATGCAATCAAGCCGTTTGTATGGCGTTCAAGCCTTGATTTTGGCGCAATCGACGAGATCCGCCGGCTGACTGAACGCATCCGATCAAACTACAAGGGTCCGAACGAAGTCGGCCCCGGGTTCAACTTGAAACACGGGCGCGGCGGAATTCGTGAGGTCGAGTTCTTCGCGCAAACGCATCAGTTGATCCATGGAGGGCGCGATCCATCTTTGCGGCTGCGCGGAACGCGCGCTGCGCTTGATGCACTTGCGGCAGCGGGCAGGATCGACACGGATCAAGCGACCGCACTGGGTGAAGCTTATGATCGGCTGCGCGTGGTCGAACACCGGCTGCAAATGGTCAATGACCAGCAGACACATGCGCTACCTGCTGGCGATGCATTGGAATCTGTTGCGCGGCTGGATGGGTTGCGTGATGCTGCGCAGCTGATCGAGAACTTGCGTGAGGTTACTGATCGCGTCGCTGCTGAGTATGATCGATTGCTTGACGTGGGCAGCGATGCCGAGCCGGTAACGCCCGCTACGACGAGCCTGTCAGACCGTTTGCACGCGCTTGGCATGGCAGAACCTGATCGGCTGGCTGAGCGCATCACGAACTGGCGCGATGGCCGCTATCAGGCGCTCAAATCCAGCGCAGCACTGAGTGCCTTCGATGCGATGTTGCCTGACCTGCTTGAAGCGCTTGCCAATGCAGATGATCCGGAACGCGCAATCCTGCGCTGGGAAAGCGTACTCTCCAACGCATCTTCTGCAGTCAATCTGTTCCGCTTGCTTGAAGCGCGCCCCGGGCTGTTCGAGCAATTGATGGCCGTGTTGACGCTGGCGCCGACATTGGCAGAGGATTTGGGGCGCCGCCCGGGGCTGCTGGATACACTGATCGACGCAAGCGCCCTGGACCTTCCCGGAGATGTCGATGCGATTGCCGCACGGATGGAAGCGGGCGATGCCGCGCGCGATTACGAACGTCAGCTCGATCGCATCCGCATTGTTACCGGCGAACTTCGCTTTGCTTTGGGCTTGCAGCTTGTTCAAGGCGTGCATGACCCGCTGGACATAGCGGCGGCGCTTTCGCGTACAGCAGAAGCGGGATTGCAGGTCGCGAACCGGGCGGCCTGTAAAGAGTTTGCACGCAAACACGGCACCATAGAGGGCAGCGAGTTGATGGTTCTGGGCTTGGGCCGCTTGGGCGGTGGCGCGCTGACCCATGCCTCCGATCTCGACATAATCTATCTGTTCACCGGCGATACCAGCGCAGAGTCTGATGGCGAGCGCCCGCTTGGCGGAACGCAATACTATAACCGGCTGGCACAGCGGGTTAGCGCTGCACTTTCTGTGCCCACCGCGCAGGGCGCGCTCTATGAAATCGACACACGCTTGCGGCCACAAGGGGCGCAGGGCCCCTTGGCGGTGACGCTGGATGCCTTCGCTAAATACCAGAATGAGGCTGCGTGGACGTGGGAGCACATGGCGCTGACGAGAGCCCGGGTACTGGTCGGATCGGACAGCGCTCGAACCCGGCTCGAAACAATCATCGCAGATGTGCTCACTCAAACGCGTGACCCCGCTGACCTTCTTGAGGCCGTACTGGAGATGCGCAGCGAGATGGCGCAGCATAAGCCCGCCAAAGGCTTGCTGGACGTCAAGCTGATGCGTGGCGGGCTAGTTGATCTGGAGTTTGCAGTGCACTTCCTTCAACTGCGCGAAGGGATCGCGCTGCAACCTGATCTGAGCAAAGCTGTCGATGAGCTTGTCGCGGCAGGCCATCTGCCCAGCGAGACGCGCGAAGCACACGATCTGATGACACGGGCTTTGGTTGCGGGGCGATTGCTTGCTCCCGACCTCAGCGAAGAACCACCAAAATCCGCAGCATCAGCGCTCGCCAAAGCTTGCCAATGCGAAACCTATAGCGCGCTCTTGCGCAGACTTGGCGAGGCGCGGCAAATTGTGGCTGCGATCTGGCAACAGACATTTGAATTGAAATTGGAGATTGAAACATGAGCACTTCCCCTGGCGTCGGCGATGCAATGCCTGATATCGCGATGGAAACACCCGAAGGTGGCAGCGTGAAGGCGAGTGATTTTGTTGGGCAGAAGCTGGTTGTGTTCTTCTACCCGAAAGACAACACACCGGGTTGCACGACCGAAGCGAAGGATTTCACTGCGCTCAAAAGTGACTTTGACAAGGCTGGCGTAGCATTATTGGGTGTGAGCAAGGACTCGGCCAAGAAGCATCAAAACTTCATCGCCAAGCACGGTCTGAAGACCCCGCTGGCGACTGATGCCGAGGAGGGCGGCCTGTCTGACGCGCTCGGCATCTGGACTGAAAAGCAGATGTACGGAAAGACCTATCTGGGCATGGTCCGCACGACCTATCTGATCGGCACAGATGGCAAGATCGCGCAGGTCTGGAACAAGGTGAAAGTCAAAGGCCACGCGGAAGAAGTCCTTGCCGCTGCAAAGGCGTTATGACTGCAATTCGATGACTACGCTTGCATCAGCTATCCGAGCGGCGCTGCTGACGGCGGATCCGCGTGCCAAGGTGATGGTGACGCGCGATGTGGCGCGAAATTGGCGGCAGGGCCGAGTTGAGTTTGTATTCGACGCACAAATCCCAGACGAGCCAGCACGCCCGGCACACCCCGAATTGCTGCCCCCGCAAAAGATGCCGAGACGCAGCAAGGGCGGATCGGAGCGCGGGCGTATCGCACTGTGGCACAGCCTTGCTCACATCGAATTTGTCGCGATCGATCTGGCGCTCGATATCGTAGGGCGCTTTGGCGAAATCATGGGGACAGAGTTTGTCGATGACTTCCTGTCAGTAGCAGCAGACGAAGCGATGCATTTCGCATTGCTTGCCAGGAAACTGGAAAATCTGGGCAGTCACTATGGCGCGCTGCCTGCGCATGGTGGCTTGTGGCAAGCAGCGTTTGAAACACGCCATGATGTGCGGGCCCGGCTGGCGATAGTACCGATGGTGCTTGAAGCGCGCGGGTTGGACGTCACACCCGCCACGTTGCAGCGCGTCCGTTCTGCTGGGGATGAAAATGGCGCCCGGATTCTCGAACGAATCCTTGACGACGAAATCCGGCATGTCGGTTTTGGCACCAAGCATTTTGTCGCCCTTGCGGAAAAAGCGGGCGAATCACCGCAGCAAAGCTGGCAAGGGCTTGTATCGAAGTACTTTCGCGGGAGCGTTAAACCGCCGTTTAACGACTCGGCGCGTCTTGCAGCCGGTTTATCGCGGGACTTCTACAACGCTATTGCTTCGTAAACCGTTTTGGCCGTTAACCCAGAATTGTACAAAGGCGTCAATAAAGAGACGCCAGCTTCGAAGGGGCGCAATTGGTTGGCCCCCCTTTGGGTCGCACAGAAACGAAGCGGGTCCGAACCAGGGTTCGTGTTGAGGAACAAGTTTTGATCGGACCGCAAATCCTGAAGGCTATCAATGGCGCAATCGCCATGGCTGGCTTGATGAGTACAGCGACGCCTGCGTTAGCTAATTCCAATGCGGCTTCGGTTGATATCCGTGACACTGTTCGTGATGCACAAGACGAATCGATGCTGCAGGGCGACGCCCGCTATCAGCAATTGTTTGCAAGCTGGGAAGCACTGGAAGAGCGCGGCCAGGATGCGACCACAGTCAGCGCCAGCATATCGGTTCCGTCGATCATGCCTCTGCAGGATGCCAGGCTGACAAGCGGTTTCGGAATGCGCACACACCCCGTTCTTGGTGGTCGCCGTAGTCATAAGGGAATCGATCTGGCCGCCCCCACCGGCACGCCGATCTATGCGACTGCTGACGGTATCGTGGATCGCGCGGAGTGGTTTTCGAGCTACGGCCTGTTCATTGAAATTGAACACGGCGCGGAATTGGAAACGCGCTATGCACACATGTCGCGTCTCGCGGTTTCCGCGGGCCAGCGTGTCAAGAAGGGCGACTTGATCGGCTATGTCGGATCAACGGGTCGCTCAACCGGTCCCCATCTTCATTACGAAGTTCGCGTATCGGGTGTTGCAGTCAATCCAATTCCGTATATGGTAGAAGCTCCAGTTATTCAGCAGCTGGCGGAGTTGGAAGAGGCTTCGGAAGTTGAAGGCGGCCAAGGAGGCGAGTAGCCGGTCGCGACAAAGGTTTTCCGCCTGGAAGCGGATTTCGGACAGAGGAGAGGCTGTCCGATCAATGGCGGCGGGTTTTCCCGCCGCCTTTTTTCTTGTCCAAATGGTTCGGCTAGGTAATCTCCTTGTTAAGGAGAGAGAACCACATGCACCCAATTCAGCACGCACAGGCGCGCCCCGATCATCCGGCGGTCATTATGGCCGGCAGCGGCAAGACGATGAGCTTTGGCGAAATGGATGCGCAAGCCAATCGGTTTGCGCATTTGCTGCGCGCAAACGGATTTGCTCCCGATGATGCCTTTGCCGTGCTGCTGGAGAATCGGATAGAGTTCTACACGCTGATTTGGGGATCGCAGCGCGCAGGCACAATGCTGGTCCCGATCTCCACCCGTCTGACAGCGCCGGAAATAGCGTACATTCTTAAGGACAGCGAAGCCAAGCTGCTGATCACTTCTGAGGCGTTCAATGGTGTCCTGCCCGGCATTCGCGCCGCACATCCTGATTTGCCCGTATTGATCATGGACGGCAGCGGTGAAGAGGACTTCGCTACTGCATTGGCAAGCCAGCCAAGCGAACCGATCCCCGATCAACAGGCCGGACTTGTCATGCTCTATTCGTCGGGAACCACAGGCAGGCCGAAGGGTATTCGCCCGGCGCCCCCGGCTGATCCGGATCCACAAGCGGTGAATCCCTTTATCGGGCTCGCTGTCATGGGCGCCGGAATGCCGGCAGATGGAACTATGGTCTATCTCTCGCCCGCTCCGCTTTATCATGCTGCGCCGATCGGCTGGAGCTCGACCGTCCATCGGCTTGGCGGAACGGTCGTGATGATGGAGAAATTCGATCCGGAGACCGCACTTGCGGCGATCGAGAAATACAAGGTTACAGACAGCCAATGGGTGCCCACCCATTTCGTTCGCATGCTTAAATTGCCGAAAGACATTCGTACCAAGTATGATTTGTCTTCGCACAAACGCGCGCTGCACGCCGCTGCACCTTGCCCGGTCGAGATCAAGCGGGAGATGATCGATTGGTGGGGCCCAATTGTGAACGAGTACTATGCCGGCTCGGAAAGCATCGGCATGACCATGGTGCACTCAGCCGACTGGCTCAAGTATCCTGGCACCGTAGGCAAGGCGATCCACGGAACTGTGCATGTTTGCGGCCCCGACAATGAAGAGCTTGGCCCGGGCGAAGATGGCCTCATCTTCTACGAAAACGACATTCTGCCAACTTATCACAATGATCCCGAGAAAACGAAGGAAGCGATGCATCCCAAGGGGTGGATGACCTTGGGCGATATCGGGCACGTCAATGAAGAGGGCTTTCTGTTTCTGACCGACCGCAAAAGCCACATGATCATATCGGGCGGGGTCAACATCTACCCGCAGGAAATCGAGAACCTGCTTGTCACGCATGACAAGATCATGGATGCCGCAGTGATCGGAGCGCCTGATCCTGATCTCGGCGAGAGGGTCGTCGCCGTGGTGCAGCCGATCGATATGAGCGATGCGGGCGAAGCGCTTGAGCAAGAGCTGCGCGATTTCCTCGAGCCGCAACTGGCACGCATCAAGATGCCCAAGTTGTTCGACTTTCGCCCAGATCTGCCGCGCGAGGCCAATGGCAAGCTCTACAAGCGCGAACTGCGTGATGAGTATCTGGCCAAGGCAGCGGTCTCTTGAGCGCGCTGCCTAGCGATGTCGCCCGAATGGTCATCAACCCGCATGCCTATGCTGAATGGGACGGGCTTCTCGATACGTTTGATCGCCTGCGCAAAGAAGCACCGGTTGCGCGGGTAGAGCCTGAAGACGGCGAGCTGTTCGATCCCTTTTGGCTGATCACGCGATATGAAGATGTGATGCGGATCTCGAAAGATAATGCGACATTCCTCAACAATCCGCGCCCTGTTGTTTTCAGTTTTCGTGAAGCGATTGAATTCAGTCGCGCTGCGACCGGTTCGAACATGCTGGTCGATTCACTGGTGGTGTTCGACGCCCCGATCCATCCGAAATATCGCCGGCTGACGCAAGACTGGTTCATGCCGCGCAATCTGGCGAGGATGGAAGGTGAAATCCGCGCGATTGCGAACCGCACTGTGGACGGTTTGATCGCAGCAGGCCCTCAAGCTGATTTTGTGAAGCTGGTTTCCGGCCCTTACCCGCTGCATGTCGTAATGCAGATTCTTGGCGTGCCTGAAGAAGACGAGCCGCGGATGCAGATGCTGACGCAGCAGCTGTTCGGTGGGCAGGATGCGGACCTCTCGGGCACGGGCATGGAGAACATGACGGCAGAGCAAGTCGTCCAGCTGGTTGCAGGTGCGGTGAAGACATTTGAAGAATACTTCGCCGGGATTGCAGCTGAACGCCGCGCCAATCCTACTGAGGATGTTGCGAGCGTCATTGCGAATGCCACCGTCGATGGAGAGCCACTACCCGAGCGTGACATGGCGGGCTACTACATCATTGTCGCGACCGCTGGCCATGATACCACCTCGGCTTCGACCGCAGGCGCGATGCAAGCGTTGGCGCAAGACCCGGAGCAATGGGCGCGGGTCAAGGCGGACCGTTCATTGCTGCCGGGCATTGTCGAAGAGGCGATCCGATGGACCACGCCGGTACAGCATTTCATGCGTACTGCGGCGGAAGATGTCGAGATAGGCGGCCAGCAGATCAAGGCAGGTGACTGGCTGATGATCAATTATGTCGCCGCCAACCATGATCCGGCGCAGTTTGAGAACCCGCGTAAATTTGACGCCTCTCGTTCGCCCAATCGCCATGCTGCCTTTGGTGCTGGCGCGCACCAATGCCTTGGCCTTCACTTGGCGCGAATGGAGATGAAAATACTCTTCGAGACAATACTTGACCGGGTGGAAAGTATTGAACTGGCTGGCGAGCCCAAACGGGCGACTTCTACATTTGTTGGCGGGCTGAAGACATTGCCGCTGCGCTTTAGAGCTGGCTAGCGAGCAATCGCTCCGCCATTGTGCGCACGTCTGCGCCCATGTCCTCGCGTTCCAGCGCTAGTGCCAATGTCGCTTCGACAAAGCCGAGCTTATTGCCGCAATCATAGCGTTTCCCGTCAAAGGTGACCGCATGGAACGGCTGCTGGCCGATCATCTTGGCCATAGCATCAGTTAGCTGGATCTCTCCGCCCGCGCCTTTTTCTTGCGCTTCAAGCACGCGCATGACTTCTGGTTGCAAGATATAGCGGCCGGAAATGATCTTGTTCGATGGCGCTTCAGCCACGGGTGGTTTCTCAACCAGCCCTTTGACTTCAGTCAGCGCACCATTTTCCGCACCGGGATCGATCACACCATAGCTGGAGACCTCTTCACGCGGCACTTCCAGCACGCTGATCATATTCCCGCCTGTGCGATGATAGGCGTCTACCATTTGCTTCATGCAACCGGTTCCATCCTTGTTGCCAATCATCAGCTCGTCGGGGAGAAAAATTGCAAAAGGTTCATCGCCTACTATCGCACGCGCGCACCAGATCGCGTGGCCCAAGCCAAGCGGGACTTGCTGACGCACGGTGATGATATCGCCCGGCGTTGCGCGGGTCGGCTCAAGCACGCTCATATTCTTGCCGCGCTCGTTCATGGTCGTTTCCAGCTCGAACGCCATGTCGAAATGTTCGACAATCGCGGTCTTTCCGCGCCCCGTCACAAAGATCATCTGCTCGATCCCCGCCTCGCGCGCTTCGTCCACCGCATATTGGATTAGCGGACGGTCCACGATCGGCAGCAACTCTTTCGGAATCGCTTTGGTGGCAGGCAGAAAACGCGTACCCAGACCCGCGACGGGAAAGACGGCCTTCTTGATTGGCTTATGTGTTGTCATGGGCCAGCGAATAGGCCGCAATCCTGTCTCTCGCAAGCAGACACTCACGCTGTATCATCTTGTTCATTTGCGTGAACGCAAGGATTGGCTAAGGGCATTCTATGGACAAACTGGTTATCAAAGGCGGCAACCGCCTAGAGGGAACAATTCCCATCTCAGGCGCGAAGAATGCGGCGCTCACGCTGATTCCCTGCGCACTTCTGACTGAAGAGCCTCTTACGCTGCGCAATTTGCCGCGGCTGGCGGACATTGACGGGTTCCAGCACCTGATGAATCAGTTCGGGATCACCACAGTGGTCCAAGGCACGCGGCCCGAAGATTTCGGCCGGGTGATGAGCCTGGAAGCCCCACGTATTACCTCCACCGTTGCGCCCTATGATTTGGTGCGCAAGATGCGCGCATCGATCCTCGTGCTAGGCCCGATGCTTGCCCGGATGGGCGAAGCGACAGTGTCCATGCCGGGTGGCTGTGCAATCGGTAACCGCCCGATTGATCTGCATTTAAAGGCACTGGAAGCTTTCGGCGCCGAGATCGAACTGGCGCAGGGTTACGTCAAAGCGATGGCGCCCGATGGCGGATTGCCCGGCGGCGAGTTTGATTTTCCGGTGGTTTCGGTCGGCGCTACGGAAAATGCACTGATGGCGGCGGTGCTGGCGAATGGTACAAGCCGTTTGTTCAATGCTGCGCGCGAGCCGGAAATCGTTGATTTGTGCAATCTTCTGGTGGCGATGGGAGCTGAGATCGAAGGGATCGGTTCGTCCGACCTGACAATCCACGGTGTAAAGCGGCTGCATGGCGCCACCTACCGCGTGATGCCCGACCGAATCGAGGCCGGTTCTTATGCATGCGCGGCCGCAATAACGGGCGGCGACGTTCGGCTTGAAGGCGCAAAACCTGATGAAATGGCGGCCACAATTCATGCACTGCGTAATATCGGCGTTGAGGTTGAGGAAGAAGCGAAGGCAATCCGCGTCAAGGCCAATGGCCCGCTCAAGGCGACCAATCTCACGACCGCTCCATACCCCGGCCTCGCGACTGACATGCAGGCGCAACTCATGGCGCTGCTATGCAAGGCAGAAGGCACGAGTGTGCTGAAAGAGACCATATTCGAGAACCGTTACATGCACGTACCGGAACTTGCGCGCATGGGCGCAGATATTGAGACAGAGGGCCGCACTGCAATCGTCAAAGGTGTGGAGACACTGACGGGCGCAGAGGTGATGGCCACCGACTTGCGCGCCTCGTTCAGCCTGGTGCTGGCAGGGCTTGCGGCTGAAGGTGAAACAACCGTCCGGCGGCTCTATCATCTGGACCGAGGATATGAACGTCTGGAAGAGAAGCTTAAGTTGGTGGGGGCGGATATCGAGCGGGTCGGCGACGACTAGACCCGGCTAACCAACCAGACCCGGATGGCGCTGGCGAGCCCCGGCGGGGTTTCCGACTTGATCCGTTCTTCGTCGATCCGCGCGACGAGTGCATTGATCGCGATGCCTTCCCGCGCAGCGGCCGTGCGCAGCATATCCCAGAATACCGGCTCCAGGCTGATGGAGGTCTTGTGCCCTTCAATCTGCACCGATCGCTTGACCGGAGGATGGTAGGGCGGTGTCGCGCTCATGCGCTTGCGCGCGCGAGCTGCTTTGCTTCGCGGAAGCTCACCAATCGTCGCTGGCCCTCGTCCCACAAGGCTAGCCGCATCATCGAGAACGTATCCCGCATGGTGAAACGATTGAGATCGTGCAGCTCGGGGAATGTGCGAAGCACTTCTGGCAGTCGATAAAACGGCACCCGACTGGCCAAATGGTGCACGTGGTGAATTCCGATATTTCCGGTGAACCAGCGCAAGACTGCTGGAAGCTCAAGGTGTGAGCTACCCATCAGTGCCGCGTCGTGGAATGACCACTCAGCATCCTTGTCCCAATGTCCGTGCTCGAACTGGTGCTGTACATAGAACAGCCAGACCCCGGTCGAGGCAGCGATCAGTAGAGCGGGCAGAAAAATCACCGCGACTGTCGCGAAAGAGAAGGCATAGACCAGTGAGCCGAGGATAATGGCGGTAACCAGATTGGTCCCCATTGCCGCGATCCAGTAAATCCAGCCCGCTTTCATCAGCCCGATTGGCAAGCGGTGCCGCAACAGAAACAGATAGGCAGGGCCAAGGCCGAGCAGGACCGCGGGGCTACGATAGAAGCGATAGAACCAGCGTTTCAAACGCGGGCTGTCCGCATATTCCTGAACCGTCAGAGTGTCGACGTCGCCATAACCCCGCGCATCGAGATTGCCTGTCGAGGCGTGATGGATCGCGTGCGAGCGGGCCCAGCAATCATATGGGGTCAGGGTCAGCACGCCCATCGCGCGCCCCACCCAGTCATTGCCTTTGCGCCCCGGCAGAAAGGCGCCATGGCCGCAGTCATGTTGAATGATGAACAGGCGCAGTAGTAGCAGACCGGTCACCGGGGCCAACGCCAGCGCCCAGTAATAGCCCGCATCAACTGCGAACAGCATCACAGCAAACAAGGTCACGAATGGCAAAAGCGTGGAGGCCAATTCCCAGCTGCTCCGGCTGATCCGGGCCGTCTTGAAAGCGGATAGTTCACGCATCAATTGACGGGCTTCAAGGCCGGCGGAGCTTGGCTCTTCACGGCGGGTCTGGTTCGGGCTGGTATCAATGAGAGTTGTCACAAGACAAACGCCTAACCAGCTTCCCATGGATTGTCACGCGCGCTCGTCGGTTGGCATTATTCCTTCGCCGACAAATCGACCCAAAACACGATACGCAAAAGGCACACATCGCTTATCTTTACTGCGCGCGCCGATCCGAAAGCGTCCGCACGCGAGTTCTCAAGGTGCGATAGCTTGATGGCTTCAAATGCTGACGCATAAGCACCTTCGCTTCGGCATCACTATGTTTGAGAAGCTGACATGATCGCTCAGCGCCATTCGATGGTGCCACTGATCTGAGTGGTTGTCAGCGATGGATTGGAAGGCATTCCTCTTAAATCGTTCAACGGCAGACAAGCTCCATGGCCTTCAATACATATGCTGGCCGCCGTTGATGCTCATGGTGGAGCCCGTTACGAAGCCGGCATTCTCGCTGCACAGGAAAGCCACGCCACGCGCGATTTCATTTGCCTGTCCCAGGCGGCCCACTGGAATCTTGGCGACGATCTTCTCCAGCACGGGCTCGGGCACAGCTGCGACCATGTCGGTGTCGATATAACCCGGTGCAATCGCGTTGACAGTCACACCGAATTTCGCCCCTTCCTGAGCCAGAGCTTTGGTGAAGCCGTGAATGCCTGACTTCGCAGCAGCATAGTTGACCTGGCCATATTGGCCTGCCTGACCATTGATCGAGCCGATATTGACGATCCGGCCCCAGCCCCGCTCGCGCATTCCCGGGAAGCAGGCTTTCGCCATGTTGAAGCAGCCACCCAGATTGATACGCATGACCTCGTGCCAATCATCATAGCTCATCTTGTGAAGTGTGCCGTCGCGGGTGATGCCGGCATTGTTCACGACCACATCGATCGGTCCTACCTCGGCGGCCACCCGGGCGCAGCCCTCCAGGCACGCCTCATGGTCGCCCACGTCCCATTTGTACGATTGGATACCGGTGTCGGCCTTGAGCTGTTCGGCGGCGGCATCGTTGCCCGCGTAATTGGCGATCACGGTGAAGCCTGCGTCTTGCAGCTTCTCACAGATAGCGCGGCCAATGCCTCTTGTTCCGCCAGTAACGATTGCAACGCGTGCCATTCTCGAATCTCCAAATACAATTCAAGTATCCGAGGTAGCGATGCCGTAGCGTCATGGGAATGAAAAACCCCGCCGAAGCAGGGTCTCTCATACGAATTCATGCAGATTGTCAGGATCAGAAGCGGAATTGCGTTCCGACATAAACCGATTGGCTGTCCTGCTTGGAATCGGTGATTGGCGTCAGGCGATCTCGTTCTTGCGACAAACGTACACCGGCTGTCACATCCAGATTGCGCGTAATGCTGTAAGCGCCGCCTACATCAACCGTTTGCGCGCTCAGTGCATCAAGCGTGTTCGGCGAACGCCCTGCAGCCTGCTCGCCTTCCAGCGCGATCCGTGTCGAGAAGCGGCTTGGCTTGTCTTGCGCGGTCGGGCCAGCAGGCTCAAAGGTCGAAAGGTCCGGCATGGTGATATTGCGCACAGAGCCTGACAGTGACACCGCCGGTTGCTGACGTTTGAAACTCTGGTAGCCCCGCGCAGTGCCCAGATCGTATCTGGTCACAACCTGCGAATTCAGCGCGTTGGTCGCACCAGGCGCAACATCCAGCGCCTGACGGACAGAAATCGCGCGAGCCGTTTCCTGATCTACGCGAACCGCCACTGTGATGGTGCGGTCACGCTTGATCGTACTGCCAGCAGGCGTGAAGCGCATGCCATTGCGACGGGCCTGTTCAGCCACGCGCTTGGCCAACGCGGGATCTGCAGAAGCCGGTGTAAACATTGCGAAAGAGGGAAGCTCGCTGGTAATGGCATCATCGCCGAAGGCAACAACCGCGAGACCAGCCGAAGGTACGCCAAACGCCAAACCGGCAGCGGCCAGCAGCAAGGGCAGCTTGCGCGCCGCAGATGCTGTTTGCTTCCGTGCCATCTCTAGTCGTTCTACCCCCACGTTTCAGGCGGACTACTGCTCAATTTTGGCCTTAACTTAAAGCCAAACCCGGCTGAACCCAACCTGACCGCGACTCGATTCGTTCCCGAGTCGTTTCTCATTTCGCAAGTCAATAAAGCGCTTTCCGCCGCTGAAGCAATGCTCGCAATGATTAGTCTGCCCTAGCGTCACCAACCTGTTGCAGAGTCTCCACAGACGGCGAATCGCAAGGTTCGATTCGCGCAAGCTGCTTTGTGTTCATGGCGGGTAAAGCGCGAACCGTCACAGAAATGCGGGCATCTTGGTGCGCGTTCAGGCATTGCTGCCTTGTCCCGCGCGCCGTGGAAGTTATAGAGCAAAGGCAGATACCGGTCCGGCGACACATCAAAGGGCCCTTTCGCGTGAGGAATTTTGCGACAATGAGTTTGATCCAGTCAGCCACCCGCCGTCCCGTTCGTATGGCACTTGCTTGCGCAGCACTAGCTTCGCTTGCGGCATGTGGTAGCCGTGAACGTCCACAGGCTGACCTTGCGGCATCACAGGTAAACACGATCGGTGTGAACTCGTACCTATGGCGCTCGGCTTTGGAGACAGTCAGCTTTGCGCCTCTGCTTCAGGCAGATGCAATGGGCGGCGTGATCATCACAGACTGGTATGCAAATCCGCAGAATCCGGCTGAGCGGGTCAAAGTAACGGTGACCATCCTCGATCAGGACCTTCGTGCTGACGCGTTGCGTGTCGCGGCAAGCCGCCAGGTCACGCAAAGCGGAAACTGGGTCGATGCGCCGGTTCAGGCCGCAACTGTCCAGAAGCTTGAAGACATCATCCTGACGCGGGCGCGTGAATTGCGCCGACAGACATTGTCTTCCTGATCTTTTTCCCCTTAACGGGTTTGTCATGACCGATACGCGTTTTGATCCGTCCCAGGCCGACGGCCGCTGGCAGCGTGCCTGGGAAGAGGCGGGCACTTTCCACGCTGATTCCAACAGCCCGAAGCCGAAGAGCTATGTGCTGGAGATGTTCCCCTATCCCTCGGGGCGCATCCACATGGGGCACGTCCGCAACTACACGATGGGCGACGTGCTGGCACGTTATAAGAAGATGCGCGGGCACGAAGTGCTCCACCCGATGGGCTGGGACGCGTTCGGCATGCCGGCAGAAAATGCCGCGATGGAGAAAGGCGTTCATCCGGGCGGCTGGACCCGCGAGAATATCGAGAACATGAAAGGCCAGTTGAAGCGCATCGGTTTTGCGCTCGACTGGTCACGCGAATTCGCGACCTGCGATCCGGAATATTACGGCCACGAACAGGCGCTGTTCATCGACATGTACGAAGCGGGCATGGTCTATCGCCGCCAGAGCGAAGTGAACTGGGATCCGGTCGACATGACTGTGCTCGCGAATGAGCAGGTAATCGACGGCAAAGGTTGGCGTTCGGGTGCGGAAGTCGAAAAGCGCAAGCTAGACCAGTGGTTTCTCAAGATCACCGATTTCGCCGAGGATCTGCTCGACGGATTGGGCACGCTCGACAATTGGCCCGACAAGGTCAAGCTGATGCAGGAAAACTGGATCGGCAAATCATCTGGTCTGGAGTTCAGCTTCGATCTTTCAAACGGTGAAAGACTGCCGGTTTATTCGACGCGGCCCGACACGATCTTTGGCGCGAGCTTTGTTGCAGTCGCTGCCGATCATCCGATTGCGCAAGGCGTGGCAGCGGGCAATCCCGATGCGGCGAGTTTCATCGAAGAATGCAAGAAGGGCGGCACGACCGCTGCCGAACTGGAAACGATGGAGAAGCGCGGCTTTGTAACCGGCATCACCGCGCGCCATCCCTTCACCGGCGAAGCTTTGCCGGTATTCATCGCCAACTTTGTGCTGATGGATTACGGCACCGGTGCGGTCATGGGTGTGCCGGGGCACGACCAACGCGACTTTGAATTTGCGACCAAATACGAATTGCCGATCACCCGAGTGATTGCCGCGTCATCAGACAATGCTGGCGATCCTTTGGCCGAAGCTGACACCAGCGATGGTGTTTGCGTGAACTCCGATTTCCTGGACGGGATGAGCGTTGAAGAGGCCAAGGCCGCGGTAAACGCGCGCGCCGAAAGCGAAGGCTGGGGCAAAGGCACAACTGTGTGGCGCCTGCGCGATTGGGGCGTCAGCCGCCAGCGCTATTGGGGCACGCCAATCCCGTTCATCCATTGCGAGACGTGCGGCGTGGTGCCTGTGCCGAAGGATCAGCTGCCGGTTGAACTGCCCGAGGATGTCGATTTCTCGACACCGGGCAATCCATTGCTGCGCCATCCCACATGGAAGCACACAAGCTGCCCCAAATGCGGCGGCAAGGCGGAGCGCGAGACCGATACGCTCGACACATTCACCAACTCCAGCTGGTACTTCCTGCGTTTTGCCAGCCAGCCAGCGGACAAGCCGTTTGACGCGGAAGAAGTCGCCAAATGGCTGCCGGTTGAGCAATATATTGGCGGGATCGAGCACGCGATCCTGCACCTGCTCTATGCAAGGTTCTGGACCCGGGCCTTGCAGCGCTTGGGTAAGCTGAATTTCGCCGAGCCTTTCGCCAGCCTGTTTACGCAGGGAATGGTTACGCATGAGACATACTCGCGCCAAGTCGGAGGGCGTGCGGTCTATTTTACACCGGCCGAGGTTACTCGGACGGGTGAAGCGGCGTTGCTGAAGGATGATGGGGAGCCGGTTGATATCGGCCGCGTCATAAAGATGTCGAAGTCGAAGAAGAACACGGTCGACCCGGACAATATCATCGATACTTACGGCGCAGATGCGGCGCGCTGGTTCATGCTGTCAGACAGCCCGCCCGAGCGTGATTTGCCATGGTCCGAAGCCGGGATCGAGGGCTGTGGCCGTTTCGTGCAGCGTCTGTGGCGATTGTTCGGCCAACATAACGCCGCGGCAAGCGGTGACGACAAGGCTCTGGCGCGCAAGGCGCACCAATCCATTGCAGCGGTCGCGGACGATATCGAGGCATTGAGCTTCAACAAGGCGGTGGCGCGCATTTACGAGCTGACCGGTGCGGCGGAGAAAGCTTCGCCTAGCGCAGATCGAAATTTTGCTATCCGCACCATATTGTTGCTCGTCTCGCCGATGATGCCGCATCTGGCAGAAGAAGCTTGGGCGAAGCTGGGTGGCGAGGGTCTTATCGCTGAGGCGGACTGGCCCCAAGTCGATCCGGCCATGTTGGTTGAGGACGAGGTTACAATTGCTGTCCAGCATATGGGCAAATTGCGCGATACGCTGACGGCGCCCAAAGGCGCGCCGAAAGAGGATCTGGAAGCGCTCGCGCTAGCCAGTGAGAAGGTGCAGCGTTCGATAGACGGGGCAGAAATCCGCAAGGTGATTGTAGTCCCGGACCGCTTGGTCAATATTGTCACCTGATGACACGCGCTGCCTTCGCCTCTTTCGCCTTGTTTCTGCTGTCCGCTTGCGGGCTGCAGCCGCTCTATTCGGGCGGTTCCGGCGATGCCGTGGCGCAAGGCCTGGCCGCCGTGGATGTTGCACCGATTCAAGGGCGCGACGGGTGGCTGGTACGCAATGCGCTGAATGACCGGCTACAGCTTAGCGGAACAGATACTGCACCGCGCTATCGTCTTGATGTGCAGTTGGACGATTCGCTCGAAGCTTTGGGCGTGTTGAACGATGATACGATCAGCCGCGAACGGCGCATATTGCGCGCACGCTATCAGCTGATCGATCTGGCCAGCGGCACAATCTTGCTCGACGCGACATCGGGATCGGACGCGGGTGTCGATGTCGTGTCCTCCGAATATGCAACCATCGCTGCTGAACAAACCGCGCTGGAGAATCTGGCCCGTGAAGTTGCCGAGCGAATGGTGCGGCAGGTTGCGTTGACCTTGCGTGAGGTCGAGCGAGCCGAATGAAGGCGACGCAGCGCGATTTTGCTTCCACCGCACGCCGTGCCGTTGATCAATGCGGTATCTTTTTCTTCTGCGGACCTGATGAGGCGGGCGCCTCTGCTGCTGCGCAATCTGTCACTGAATTGCTTGCCGATGCGGGAGAGCGGATCGAAATTAGCGGCGGAGATCTGAAGAAAGACCCGGCGTTGTTGGGAGATGAAGCCCGCTCAGGCTCGCTCTTCGGTGGCAAGCGGCACATCTATGTTCGCGCCAACGGTGACGAAGCGCATGAAGCGCTCAAGACACTGATCGAAACAAACGATGCGGGCGCCGGAGAGGCCGCACCGGTTCTGGTGGTTGCAACGGCTGCGACTGACAAATCGCGCACAGCCAAGCTGCTGGAAAAGCGTAAAGACGCGCTTGTCGCAATGTTCTGGCCGCCCGATCTTGGCTCTGTGACCGGATCTGTGCGTCAGATGGCTGATGCGGCTGGCCTGAGGCTGAGCGGCGATCTGGCAGAGCGCATCGCACGCGCAGCTGGTCTGGATGTGCGGCTCGCCCAATCAGAGATCACCAAGCTTGCGACCTATTGCGATGCGTCTCCACAATCACCGGTTGCACTAACGGCAGAGGACTTGGAAGCGGTTGGCGCTGCGACTGAAGAGGACAGCTTCATGCCGCTGGTCAATGCTGTGCTCAAAGGCGAGACGGGCAAGCTTGATGGAGAGCTAAAGCGGATGCGCGAGCACGGCATGAACCCGGTTGGCGTCTTGCTGGCGGTAGAGCGGCGTGCCGCGCAACTGGCGCAGATCACTTCGCAACTTGGTCCGCGCGGATCGCTTGATGGGCTTGATCGCGGTGCAAAGGCCAGGCTTGGCATCTTCTGGAAGGAAGAGCGCGAGATTCAGGAACAATTGAGAAGCTGGCACCGGCGAAAACTTGACCGGCTCGGCCCCAAGCTGATGCAATTGCACAAGGATTTGCTTGGCAATAGTCAGTCCGCCGAACTGCTTCTGGCGCAAGGCCTGACAGAAATCGCTCGGTTTGCTGCCCGGCGCTAACCTTTAGTTTTCGTCACTTCCCGCGACGGTAAATGTCCCGGTTACCCGCCCGCTTGAGCTTTCCCCATTGGTTGCCGCTTGTCCGTCAACGCTTGCCCGGCCTGAATTGAGATCGATCGTCAGGCGCCCGCCACGCAGATTGTCGCCCCCACGGCTAAGCGTCACATTGCCTGCCATTGTAATGATACGGCGCTGCAGATCATAGACCGCGATATCACCGCTCGCGCGCTCATTGCCGCGTTGCACATTCACACCGCCGGTTGCGGTGATACGCGCGATCGAAAGACTCCCCGTATCGCTATAATTAACCAGCATACGCTGTGAGCGGACCGTTAGTCCCGCCTGCGTCACGGTTACGCCGCCGACCAGCACGACGCGGTTTTGCCGATCTTCAACATCGATATCGCCCGCGTCGAATTGCACCGGTGCGTTCGAGTCGTGGCCAGAAAAAGCCTGCGCATTGAGCTGGATCCCGCTGAACAGGGCCAGCGTGGCGACAAAGCCGATTGCAGCTGAACGTGCAGATGTAGTGACCAGATTCTTCGCCATTACGGTACCCTCAATTCACCCGGACGCATGGTCAAACGGGCATTCCCGCGCAAGGAAATCTTGCGCTCGTCAATGTCAACTTCGATACGGTCGGCCTCAAAGGTGCCGGCAGGGACTTCGCCTTCAACCCGGCCATCGCCCACCATCACACGCGATTGTAAATCAACCGACACCCCGCGCGCGGTCATCGTGTATCCATCGGCCGCTGAAAGGCGCAACGGCCCGTCGACCATCATCACTTCCGCATCAATGTCGTAGGCGCCGCCTTCTGCGCTGATCCGTGCAGGGCCGTCGCGCAGCAGGATCTGAGCCATCATATCTTCCATCCGGACGATGCCCTCGCGGCTTGAACGTTGAACGGCTTCGCCCGCCGTCAAAGAGAACGGCCGCCCGCCATCATCCTGCCCGCGATACATAGCGTTGGAAACCGACAGCCGCTCATCGATCATCGCAACCTTGTTGCGATCGAGCAGGAAGCTGACTTCGGTACCCGGTGATAGCGGAGTGATGATCATTAGCGCGGCGACAATGCCCACTCCCATGGGCAGCGCCCTGCCAAGAAACGTCACCAAGCGATCATGCGAACCACCGGGCGCAGCAAAATGCTGTCGCTGGTTACGCAGCTGCTTGGCTTCATTGGTTTCTAGGCGGCGGTGAGTGACCATGTTGGCGGGATATACTTCTTACAGATCAACTGTGGCTGAATATGTCGTGATCCGGCCAGCCAGCGATATCGAGCCGCGCACGCGTTGGCAGAAAGTCAAAGCATGCCTGCGCAATGTCCAAACGACCTTCGCGCTCGAGACGCTTGACCAGCTCTTCACGCAAACGGTGCAGATAGCGCACATCAGACGCCGCATATTCACGCTGGGCATCGTTCAAGTCCGGCCCGCCCCAATCAGACGATTGCTGCTGCTTGGACAGGTTTTCATGCAGGACTTCATCGACCAGATTCTTCAGGCCGTGCCGGTCTGTGTATGTCCGCACGAGCTTGCTGGCGATCTTGGTGCAGAACACCGGTGCTGCGACAACGCCCAGATAGTGCTCGATCGCGGCCAGATCAAAACGCGCAAAGTGATACAGTTTCAGGCGGCTTTCATCGGCGAGCAGGGCCTTGAGATTGGGCGCGTCATACGAACTGTCCGGGCCAAAGCGCACAAGGTGTTCATCGCCGCTGCCATCACTGATTTGCACCACGCACAACCGATCGCGGTGCGTGATCAGGCCCATGGTCTCTGTGTCAACGGCCAAAGGCGCGTCTCCGGCGAGCACGCCAGCGGGCAGGTCTTCTTCGTGAAAATGTACTGTCATAGGCCATTCGCCTTACGCCGATTGGGGAAAGAGGGAAAGGGGTGGTGACGTAACGCATCACAGAGGCCTAGTCTTGCGTCATGACCGATACGATCCCGGACAGTTGGCGTGGCGCATTGGAGCCGGCCCTGCAAACCCCTGAAGCGCGTAAACTAGGCGGCTGGCTGCGCGCGCAGGAAGGTGCGGGCAAGGCGATCTTCCCGCCGCGTGGTGAACGTCTGGCGGCGCTCGCGATGACGCCGCTTGATCGGGTGCGGGTCGTGATCCTGGGGCAAGACCCTTACCACGGGCCGGGCCAGGCGCATGGTCTGTCTTTCTCTGTCCGCGAAGGCGTGAAGCTGCCGCCAAGCCTGCGCAATATCTATCAGGAGATTGAGGCCGATCTGGGTGTAGCACCGCCTGCGAGTGGTGACCTGACACGCTGGGCCAAACAGGGTGTGCTGCTCCTCAACAACACGCTGACTGTCGAATCGGGACAGGCGGGTAGCCATGCCGGGCGCGGCTGGGATGCTATAACCGATGCCTGCGTCGCGGCGGTGGTGGGGCAGCGTCTGCCAACGGTGTTTATTCTGTGGGGCAGCCATGCTCAAAAGAAGGCGAGCCGTGTTCGCGGCCTGGGCAGCGCAGACCATCATTTGATCATCAAAAGCCCACACCCAAGCCCGCTCTCGGCACATCGCGGATTCTTTGGCTCAAAGCCATTCAGCCAGGCAAACGCGTTTCTTGAGCGGCATGGACGCGGATCCATCGAATGGTAAGCATGGCTTAGATGAATGAACAGGATGCCCGCAAAGCCTTGATCGCCCGCCGCGAAGAGCTGGACCGTGAAGATGCGTCCAACGCGGACTCGCGCGATACAGTGGAATTGCAGCAAGACAGCGTCGGACGATTGAGCCGAATGGACGCGATGCAGCAACATGCCATGGCGCAAGCGACCGAACGCCGTCGCGCGGCCGAACGGTTGCGGATTTCGGCTGCGCTGGAACGGATCGAAGATGGCGAATGGGGGTATTGCCTAAAGTGCGGGGAGGAAATCGCCGACAAACGCCTTAGGCATGATCCCAGCGCGGCCAATTGCGTAGGGTGTGCGAGCGGCACGGAGTAGGAGCGAGCAATGAGCGAAGATACAGTCCTGCTGGAGATCAGCGACAATGTGGCCACGGTCACTCTCAACCGTCCTGAAGCGATGAATGCGCTGTCAAAAGCGCTACGCTCGCGGCTCTACCATGTCATGAAGCAGGTTGATGGGGATGACAGCGTGCGCGTGGTGATCCTGACCGGCGCGGGGGAGCGGGCGTTCACTGCCGGGCTTGATCTGAAGGAGCTGGGATCACAGGAGGGCGCGCTGGGCGCAGCCAATGCCAAGGGCGCGGATGAAAATCCGGTCAAAGCGATCGAGCTGTGCCGCAAACCTGTGATCGGGGCGATCAATGGCGTGGCGATCACGGGCGGGTTCGAAGTCGCCATTGCCTGCGATGTCCTGATCGCGGCCAGCAATGCCCGCTTTGCTGATACGCATGCCCGCGTCGGGATCGTTCCGGGCTGGGGCCTGTCGCAAAAACTCTCGCGGATGATCGGGATCAGCCGCGCGAAAGAGCTGAGCTTTACGGGCAATTTCCTGGATGCACAGACGGCGAAGGAATGGGGGTTGGTGAACCACGTGGTCGAACACGATGAATTGCTGCCGCTCGCCAGAAAACTGGCCGCCGATATGGCAAGCATCGATCCGGCCTTTCTGGCGCAATACAAGCGGTTGATCGATGATGGATATGCGCAAAGCTTTGCAAACGGTATGGCGCTGGAGGCGGAATTGTCATCCGCTGCAAATTCAGCCGTTACGCCTGAGGAAGTAGAGGCCCGCCGCGCCGCCGTGCAAGAGCGGGCGAGGCGGCAGGGCTAAACCGAGCGGGGTTAGAAACTCGCAGTTACACGCAAGCCCGCCATCACGCCGGTGTCGCGCGCGCTCACCGCGCTGTCGATCACCTGCACATTGGCAGTGACTTCGAAATTGTTGCCAAGGCCAAGCGTGTAGAAATACTCGACGCCCTCTTCGTCTTGCAGCGCGAGGCGTTGATCGAGCGCGCGGACGAGGCCATTGGTGATCGAATAGCGGAACCAGGCCGCGCCAAAGCGGTCTTGCGGGCGGAAACGCGGATTGCCTGAAATGCCCAGCATCGCGCTGCGATCAAGGAAAGTCGGATCGCCGTTGGAGATATAGACTTGCCCGAAAACGCCCCAGCCTTTGCCGGGCGCCTCGGGGTAGACGCCGAGATACTGATATCCCGCGAGCACGGCTGCAAACTCGCCGCTCTTGTTGCCGAAGCCCGATCCCGGCGAAGGGATCAGCGCCGCGGGCAGCGAATCGGCATTGATGTCGTCGCGGGTCGAACCGGATAGCTTGAGCGCGTAATATCCCGGCTTTCCGCCCACCTTGACCGGAAAGGTGACCGAACCGAGGAAACCGACGCCGCTTTCGAATGCGGTCTCGAACCCGCTGCGCTGATATTGCGAATCCGGGTCGTAAACCCACAGGCGGTAGAGCACTTTCTCTGTCGGCACCTCCAGGAATGCACCGGTCAGCGTGTTCGCAATGATCGCCGAAGGCGGAAGCGCCATCGACAGGTTCTGAAATCCGTAGTGCCCGTCGCTGCCAACCACGGGCAGCTTTGCACCCAGATCCAGCACATTGACTTTGCCCGCGGTCAGTTTTGCGCCGGAGTTCCAGCGCTTGGACACGCTCACGGATAGATCGAAGTCACCCTTGCCCTCGCCGCGAAAAAGCGCGGTGTTGCTCGGGATCAGGCCAATCTCACCATTGGAATCCTTGCCCCATGTGTATTCGGGCCGGACCGTCAATGTCAGGCTGTCATCGCCGCCGAACACACCGCCGCTAATATCGATATAGCCATCGACGCGGCCGGAATAGCGCACGGTCTTCGGCGCATCGCCTTGCACCGGCGTATCAACAAATTGGGAGGCCACGATCTTGAACATGACCGGGTCGGTTTGCGGCGGCGCTGGAGGAGTGGATGCAGCCGGCGCGACGGCCGCGGTTGACGGGTCTCGCGCAGCCACCGCAGAAGCATCCAGTTCGGGGCCGGTCACTTCAGGGCTATTCGTCTCTTCGCTGGCATGGGCTGGAGCTGCCATAAGAGCCGCCAGCAGCGTTGCGCCAAGCGTTGGCTTCGCTGCCAATAAAGTGCGCGAAATCCGCGCACGCAGTGCGACCCGCATTGCATTCCCCCAAGTCCGTTTTCTCTCAACCACTTACAGGGATGAAGTATTTTTCACCATTTGCATTGTATGAGGCCGACATCTGGTGTGAGAAATACGGACCAGTTCTTAGCGTGGCAGTTCAGATACACCCATCAGTGCCTGGTCTACTGCGCGCGCAGCCTGGCGCCCTTCACGGATGGCCCAGACGACCAGCGACTGTCCCCGCCGCATATCGCCGCATGCAAAGACATTCTCGACGCTGGTCGTGTAGCTTTCTGTTTCCGCGGCAACGTTTCCGCGATCTGTCAGCTCGACACCCGTTTGATCAAGTAGGCCCGTTTTCTTCGGCCCCACAAAGCCCATGGCGAGCAGGATCAGATCGGCTTCGATCGTGAAGTCGCTGCCTTCGATCTCCTGCATACGGCCGTCCTTCCACTCGACACGCACGCATTCCAGCCCGGTCACGGTTTCGCCATCACCCACAACACGCTTGGCCAGCACGGCCCAGTCTCGCTCCACACCTTCCTCATGACTGGAAGAGGTGCGCAGCTTGAGCGGCCAATCAGGCCACGTCATTGCCTTGTCTTCCTTTTCAGGAGGCTTTGGCATGATCTCCAGTTGCACGACGCTTTCCGCGCCCTGACGGTTGGATGTGCCAACACAGTCGCTGCCCGTATCGCCGCCGCCGATTACGACCACCTTCTTGCCGGTGGCTAGCAAGCTGCCGCGCGGTGCCGCGCGTAGCTCATCGTCGCCAGCATTGCGCTTATTCTGCTGGGTCAGAAATTCCATCGCCAGGCGCACGCCTGTCATTTCCGCGCCGGGAATCTGCAGTGGCCGGGCATCTTCTGCTCCGCCTGCAAGCACTACTGCGTCGTAGTTTTCCTGCAGGCTCTTGAATGACACATCGACGCCTACCTCTTTGCTGGTTTTGAACTCGACGCCTTCGGCTTCCATTTGCACCGCGCGGCGGTTGATCAGATGCTTTTCCATCTTGAAGTCAGGAATGCCGTAGCGCAGCAATCCGCCGATCCGGTCATTCTTTTCAAACAGCGTGACGGTGTGACCCGCACGTGCCAATTGCTGCGCGCACGCCATACCCGCCGGGCCGGAGCCGATGACCGCAACCGATTTGCCGGTTTTCCTCTCCGGCACTTGCGGCGTGATCCAGCCTTCCTCCCAGCCGCGATCGACAATCGCACATTCAATCGATTTGATCGTCACCGGCTGATCGGTGATATTGAGTGTGCAGCTTGCCTCGCATGGCGCGGGGCAAATGCGGCCGGTGAACTCGGGGAAATTGTTGGTCGAATGGAGCACGGCCAAGGCGTTCTTCCAATCGCCTTCATATACCAGATGGTTCCAGTCCGGGATGATGTTGTTCACCGGGCAACCGTTGTGACAATAGGGAATGCCGCAATCCATGCAGCGGCTCGCCTGCGCTTGCAGGGTTGCATCATCTGGCTGCAAGACAAATTCGCGGTAATTGTTCAAGCGCTCTTTCGGATCGAGATAATCGCGCTCGCGCCGGTCGAGTTCGAGGAAGCCTGTATCCTTGCCCATGTTCTAGCGTCCCGTATTCTTATTCTGCTGCAACCGAAGCGGCTTCTTCACGCTCGGCTTCGAGTTGGCGCAGCGCGCGTTCGTAGTCGCGCGGCATCACCTTGACGAATTTGGAGACCTCTTGATCCCAATTGTCGAGGATCGCGGCGGCATTCTTGCTGCCGGTATGAAGCTTGTGCCGCTCGACCAGAATCTTCAGTCGCTCTGCATCGTGGCGCAGCATGTCGCCCATCCCGAAATCATTGACTGATTGCGGACGCTGCGAAGGCCGGCCTGTGCCGTCTTCTTCGTCCTGCGCGGCGGTCATCGGTATCAGATCGACTTGCGCCGGATTGACGAGCGAGGCGAACCTGCCTTCAGGGTCGTAGACATAGGCAACGCCGCCGCTCATTCCTGCGGCAAAATTGCGGCCTGTCTTGCCCAGCACGACTACAACGCCGCCAGTCATATATTCGCACGCGTGATCGCCTGCCCCTTCGACGACAGCGATTGCGCCGGAATTGCGCACCGCGAAACGTTCGCCCGCAACGCCTTCGAAATAGGCTTCACCCGCTATCGCGCCGTAAAGCACGGTATTGCCAACAATGATGTTGTCCGCCGGATCGCGCTCAATCCCTTCGGGCTGCTTCACGATAACACGCCCGCCTGACAACCCCTTGCCCACATAGTCATTGGCATCACCCGAGAGATCGAGCGTTACACCATGCGCTAGCCATGCGGCGAAGCTTTGGCCAGCTACACCGGTCAGATTGATGCGGATCGTGTCAGCGGGCAGGCCTGCGTGGCCATAGGCCTTTGCAATTTCGCCTGACAACATTGTGCCTACAGTGCGGTTCACATTGCGAATTTCGCGGGTCAACTGCACCGGCTTGCCTTCGCTGATCGCGTCCTTGCATGCTTCAATCAGCTCGTTATCCATCGCGCCTGAAAGGCCGTGATCCTGCGTTTCCGTGTTGTGCAGCGGCGCGCCTTCAGGAATATCGACCTTGGTCAGCAAGCGCGTGAGATTGACCCCAGCGGCCTTCCAGTGGCGATCCACCCGCCGCATATCGAGCTTGTCGACGCGGCCGATCATTTCCTCGACAGTGCGAAAGCCCAACTCCGCCATGATCTGGCGCAATTCCTCCGCAACGAAGAACATGTAATTGACCACATGTTCCGGCTGGCCGGTAAAGCGCGCGCGCAGCACGGGGTCTTGCGTCGCTACGCCTACGGGGCAGGTATTCAGATGGCACTTGCGCATCATAATGCAGCCTGCCGCGATTAGCGGGGCCGTGGCAAAGCCGAATTCGTCAGCACCCAGCAGCGCGCCGATGGCAACATCGCGCCCGGTGCGCAGGCCGCCATCGACTTGTACGGCAATGCGGCTGCGCAAATCATTGAGCAGCAAAGTCTGCTGCGTCTCGGCCAGGCCGATTTCCCATGGCGATCCTGCATGCGTCAGGCTGGTTAACGGTGATGCGCCGGTCCCGCCATCATAGCCCGCAATTGTCACATGGTCTGCACGCGCCTTCGAAACGCCGGCAGCAACAGTGCCCACGCCCACTTCGGAAACGAGCTTTACCGAAATGCGCGCGGCCGGGTTGGTGTTCTTGAGATCGTGGATCAGCTGCGCCAGATCTTCGATCGAATAGATGTCGTGGTGCGGTGGCGGACTGATCAGGCCCACGCCCGGGGTTGAATGGCGCACTGCGCCAATCCGTTTATCGACCTTGTGGCCGGGTAATTGGCCGCCTTCACCGGGCTTCGCGCCTTGCGCCATCTTGATCTGGATATCGTCGGAATTGACGAGATATTCGGTAGTCACGCCAAATCGGCCACTGGCCACCTGCTTGATCCGGCTGCGCATCGAATCGCCATTTTCCATCGGCTTGAACCGCTCGGGCTCTTCGCCGCCTTCACCGGTGTTCGAACGACCGCCAATGCGGTTCATCGCGATGGCAAGGGTCGAGTGCGCTTCATGGCTGATCGAGCCGAAACTCATCGCGCCGGTGCTGAAACGCTTCACGATCTCGCTAGCAGGCTCGACCTCGTCAAGCGGGATTGCCTCGTCTGCCTTCTTGAATTCCATCAACCCGCGGATTGTCAGCAGCCGCTCTGACTGCTCGTTGATCGACTTGGCAAAGGCCTCGTAATCCTTCGGCCTGTCGCCGCGCACCGCGTGCTGCAGAAACGCGATGTTTTCCGGCGTCCATGCGTGCTCTTCACCGCGCAAGCGATATTGGTAGATCCCGCCCACATCAAGCATGTTCTTGTACAAGGGATTGTTGCCATAGGCCTGCGCATGGCGGCGCACGGTTTCCTCCGCCACTTCCTTCAGGCCTATGCCTTCGATCGTGGTAGCGGTACCGGTGAAATAGCTTTCGATGAATTCGGTGGAGAGGCCGACCGCATCGAAGATCTGCGCACCGCAGTATGACTGGTAGGTCGAAATGCCCATCTTGGACATGACCTTCAGGATGCCTTTGCCGGCAGCCTTGATGTAGTTCTTCTGCGCGTCAGCGGGAGAAAGATCGCTGTGCTTTCTGGCGCGCAAATCTTCCAGTGTCTCAAACGCGATATAGGGATTGATCGCTTCCGCGCCGTAGCCCGCCAGCACGCAATAATGATGCACCTCGCGGGCTTCGCCTGTTTCGACCACAAGCCCGGTTTGCATACGCAGACCCTGACGCACCAGATGGTGGTGCACAGCGGCGGTTGCGAGAAGCGCAGGCATCGGAATCCGGTCGGGTCCTTGCTTGCGGTCTGACAGCACAAGAATGTTCTTGTCCTGCAGCACAGCCTCGGTCGCGGCCCAGCACATTTCCTTCAGCGCCATTTTGAGGCCCTTGGGCCCCTTGCTGGCGCGCCAGGTCATGTCGATGGTTTCGGTTCGGAACGCGCCATCCAATGCGACCTCGACAGAGCGGATCTTGGCGAGATCTTCGTTGGTGAGGATCGGTTGGCTGATTTCCAAACGTTTGTGCGTGCCGGCGTCCATTCCGAGCAGGTTCGGGCGCGGCCCGATCATCGAGAGCAGGCTCATCACCAGCTCTTCGCGGATCGGGTCAATCGGCGGGTTTGTGACCTGCGCGAAGTTCTGTTTGAAATAATCATACAGCAGGCGGCTGCGGTTAGAGAGCACCGCGATCGGCGTGTCCGTGCCCATCGAACCAATCGGGTCTTCCCCGCGCACCGCCATCGGCTCCAGGAATTTGGCGATGTCTTCCTGCGTGTAGCCGAACGCCTGCTGCGCTTGCAGCAGTGTCGGCGTATCCTGATTCTCGTCTTGCGGAAGCTGGGCGAACTCGGGGTCGACCACATCCAGATCGTCGAGCTTGTATTGCGCTTGGCTCAGCCACTTTTCGTAAGGCTGTGCGCTGGCAAGATCGGCCTTCAGCTCGGCATCTTCGATGATGCGACCCTGCTCGAAATCGATCAACAGCATCTTGCCCGGCTGCAAGCGCCATTTGCGGATGATGTCATCCTCGGCAAACGGCAGCACGCCGCTTTCCGACGCGAGACAGACGATATCGTCCTTTGTTACACAGAAGCGTGCGGGGCGCAGACCATTGCGATCCAGTGTTGCGCCGATTTGCCGGCCATCGGTGAATGCCACTGCGGCCGGGCCATCCCATGGCTCCATCAACGCGGCGTGATATTCGTAGAACGCCCGGCGTTCGGCATCCATCAGATCATTCTTGGCCCAGGCTTCGGGCATCAGCATCATCATCGCATGCGCCAGGCTGTACCCGCCCGCGAGCAGCAGTTCGAGGGCATTGTCGAGGCATGCGGTGTCAGACTGACCGTGTGGGATCAGCGGCCACATCTTGTCGAGATCCGCGCCGAGCAGATGCGATTCCATCGTACGGCGGCGCGCATTCATCCAGTTCACATTGCCGCGAACCGTGTTGATCTCGCCATTGTGCGCAATCATACGATAGGGGTGCGCCAGGCGCCAGCTGGGGAAGGTGTTGGTGCTGAACCGCTGATGCACCAGGCCCAGCGCGCTCACGCAATCGGGATCGCGCAGATCATCGTAGAAACTGCCCACCTGATTGGCGAGCAACAGGCCCTTGTAAACAATCGTCCGGCTTGAGAAGCTCGGGATATAGGTATCAGTCAGGCTCGGCAGATCGTGCTTTTCCGCCTGCGCGTTCAGTGGATTGAGTGTCTGCTTGCGGATCACGATTACTTTGCGCTCGAACGCGTCTTGATCCGCGCAATTGTCTCGGCGAGCGATGATCGCTTGCTGGATCACCGGCATCGAATCGACCACAGCTTTGCCCAAGCCATCCAGATTCACTGGCACATCGCGCCAGCCGATCAGTGTCTGGCCCTCTTTTGCAGTAAACCGCTCGAACTGTTCGGTTACAAAGGCGCGCGCCGCTTCGTCCTGTGGCATGAAGCACATCGCCACGGCGTAATCGCCGGGAGCAGGCAGATCATGGCCTTGCGAATCCGCCCATTTGCGGATCAGCGGATCGGGGATTTGCAGCAGGATTCCCGCACCATCACCCAGCAGCGGATCGGCGCCGACAGCACCGCGGTGATCGATATTCTTGAGAATTTCCAACGCTTGCGTGACGATATCGTGCGAAGCCTCGCCTTTGATATGCGCGACAAATCCGACACCACAGGCGTCGTGTTCGTTGCGCGAGTCATACAAGCCCTGGGGCGCTGGGTATCCCATTCAAACTCCATCATGTCAGATGCCGGGGTGCGACCGCGCACGGAGACGCTGTCCGGCAATTAAGCGAAATCCCGGATGCTGCTTGGCGCAGCTTTTCCATCGCTCAATGCCCTCATGGCGACATGAAATGATTTTTGCAACTGCGAAGAGGGTAGCAATATTTCAGGCGGCTATGGTTGAGCTTTAGCTGGCAGGGACCGGGTCCCGGGCTCGATCCGGCGGCAAAGGGCTACTCGGCGGGCTGTGCATCCCCGACCAACGCCCGCAAACGCTGTGTCATGCTTGCCGGCGGCACTGGCGGAGAATAGCTATGCGCGGCGTTCTCTGCGAGCCGGCGTTGGTCATCCAGAGCAACCGCGAAGCGCTCAATCAGTTGCGGCATGGCCAGTTTCCGGGTGTCGTGTGCACGCAGCAGGTTCACCGCTTTGCCGTGCTGCGGAAGTTTTGCCTGCGGCTGAGTGGAGACAGGCGGCGGTGTGGTTTCTGGCTTGGTCTCTTGCTCAGGCTCCATGACCGGGATCTGTACCGTTGCCATGCCTGACACAATTGCGGTCTCATTCTGTTCGGCATCTTCGACCCGCGGCGCACCCAGCAACTGGCTCAAATCGATATCGGCATAGAAGGGCGCGTCGTCATAGGGTTGAGGCACTGGCGCTTTGTCATCAGCTACCTGTTCTTGAACGGTAACATGGTCTTCAAAAACCTCCGCTTCGATCACCTCCGCTTCGATCACCTCGGCTTCGACGACCTCCTGTTCAACCACGGGCTGTGCGCATTCTTCCAGCTCGAAGATACGCAGGGGTTCAATCTGCTGTGCTTCAACGACCTCAGCTTCCTCGGTGTCGCTAACGGCATGCTCGATGGCTGGGGCGGATTTGTCAGGGCGGTGCTGCACGGCATAGACCGCACGCGCTGTGGCCCAACCCAGGCCAGCACCTAGAATCGCTGCAAGTCCTGCCATCGCGATCTGGCTTGCTGCGAAGGCCGGCAGGGCGAACGGTGCTTGCGCCAATCCAGCATTGATCATGCCCGCCGGCAGCACTGCCATACTTCCGCCTAGCAGAGCCGCGAGCCATGCAGCGATCAACGGCGTGAAAGCCGGATGGCGGCTGAGAGGCGCTTTGCGTGTCGAGATATCTGAATAGCCCATAGGTCGGGAACCTAGTGGATCAGGGTAAATAGCCCGCTAACGCCGCCAAAGGCGTCTCG
>FYBJ01000029.1_pt1 | contig 120982 bp, 128 predicted proteins | sample 1134611 | NCBI WGS metagenome assembly FYBJ01 (sample SAMEA104116008, study PRJEB20421) | marine metagenome | isolation source: marine
ATTATCTGCCGACGGACAAGCCATGAAGGCTCTAGCGTCTTCAAATGGCATCGCCGGATGATGACGAACCTTCTTCACTTTGCTGATGGGCGGAAGCACCGCTTCGAGACCGCCCTTGTAGACTGCAGGGTTGTCTCCTGACCTCCAACCCATGAGCTTGGCGGCATTGAGCACATTCTCGATCCGCATGCGCACACGGCTCGCTGTTTCGCTCTTCTTGCTCCAGATCGGCTTGAGGATCTCGACGATGTGCTCTGCTGTGACATCGGCTACAGGTAAAGCGCCAATAACCGGATAGGCGTAGGTCGCGAGAGTATTCTCCCACTGCTGGACGTGCTTAGGATTGGTCCAGCTCGGTTTCTTATTCTCTATCAAATGTTCAGCCGCCTTGCGGAAGGTTACCTCCTCTCGCTTGCGAGCGATCTCGGCATGTTTGCGCTGCTCGAGTTTGGCCTTTTTCTCTGCCCTTCTCTCATCGAGCGGATCAATGCCAGCCGCGATCTTTGACTTGAACTCTGCCGCCTTTGCTCGCGCTTTTACAACTTCCAGAGCCTTCAAAGAGCCGAGACCCATCTCACGACGCCTGCCCTCAAGCTGGAATCGGAAAACCCAACTCTTCGAACCACTGTCCTTTACGCAAAGGTAGAGACCTCCACCATCAGCATGCATGCCAGGCTTTGCATTCTTGATCCCAAGAGCAGTTAGTCCCACCAGATGTCCCACCACTTAGAGCGCAACTTTGGAGAATTAGCCAAACACGCTCAGAAACACAGAAGGACACAATCTACTAGAAATACTTGGTTTTCAAGCCTTCAATTGGACATTTGAGATCAGCAAAAAACAGAGAAATGGCGGAGAGACAGGGATTCGAACCCTGGGTACTCGTGAGAGCACAACGGTTTTCGAGACCGCCCCGTTCGACCACTCCGGCATCTCTCCGCATTCTTGTCTGCACCCGATCCACGCAGCTCAGCCGCGCGAAAAGCGTCGTCGACTTGGTCCAGCCTGCGACAAGAAGCGCGCCAGTTAGCTGACCCCCCTCCCCTTGCCAAGCCAAAATTCGCCTCAAATCTGGGGACGGAAGCTATGGGGCACCTTGTCTAGTCAACGCCACTGCCCATATCCTCACCCACTATGGACAGAGCTGTGTTCTTTTCCAGCCAGGCTGGCCGCACGATCGAGGCCCCGCGACACGTCAAGTCGCGCTTTGGGATTGGCGATGTGGTTCGCCACCGGATGTTCGATTTTCGCGGTGTGATCTTCGATATCGATCCGGTCTTTGCAAATAGCGAAGAGTGGTACGAAGCCATCCCAGAAGACATCCGTCCGAGCCGTGAACAACCATTCTATCACTTGCTGGCCGAGAATGACGACAGTTCCTATGTCGCATATGTCAGCCAGCAGAATTTGCTTGCCGATGCCAACAGCGGCCCGATTGATCACCCGCAAATCGCGCAGTTGTTCGAACAGTTCGATGGCAAACGTTATCGTATGCGCCGGGCGTTGACACACTAACGCTGCTGGCCATCAACAGCGGCTCATTTAACTTGTATCTCACAATTGTCTGCTAAAACGTCCGGCATGGACAGAATGACCATGCCACCAGTCGTATCAGGGCCTGATCCCTTGGATCTCGCGCTTAAACGAGAGATGCGCAGCGGAGAGCGTGTGCTCTGGCAGGGTCGCCAGATCGCGCGCCTATCAAGCAAGAGTTTCGGCATCTATCTTTTCGCTATTCCCTGGACCGCGTTCGCGCTGTTCTGGACTGCTATGGCGAGTTGGGGTGCCAGTGAGATGCAAAGCGAAACAGGCGCGTTGAGTTGGGCCTTTCCGCTGTTCGGAGTCCCCTTCATCGTCATAGGCCTCGGCATGATGTCTGCACCGTTCCTGCCGCTTTTCAACAAAGGCAAGGTCGCATTCGCAGTTACGAACCAGCGGCTTATCTGGATCAGACTAGGCAGGAAGCTGGATATCAAGTCGATTCCCGCGCGGCGGATCGGCCACATCGAGCGAACCGAAGGTCGCGATGGAGCTGGCACGCTGAAAATCGCTGTTAGCGTGGGTACGGATAGCGACGGGGACCGGCACACGGAGTTTTTCGAGATCGGAGAAGTCCACGACGTGCTTGGCGCACATGGCGAAGTCGCAGAGTTGGGACGTCTCGCTGCAAATCGCGACTAGTCTTTGAGCTTCCAGCCGGAACGCAAGACCAGATAGACGATGATAGCCAGGCCTAGGTTGAGCACCCCCAGCGCAACCGCCGCCTGCACAACGGCGCCGGAACCCTCGCCGATATCGCTTTCCCCCAGAAAGCCATAGCGGAAGCCAGAGATCACATAGAAGAACGGGTTTGCGCGGCTGACAGCCTGAAACGCCGGCGCAAGGTTGTCGATGACATAGAACGTGCCTGAAAGCAGCGAGAGTGGCGCGACTACGAAGTTGGTAATAGCCGCGTTGTGATCAAATTTCTCTGACCAGATAGACGTAGCCAAACCCATCAATGACAACATCACTGATCCCATCAAGCCGAACCAGATAACCGCCCACCAATGTGCGACCGACAAGCTGACACCGGGCCACAAAACCATTGCCAAAGCCACAGTCCCGCCAACCATGACAGCCCGGGTCACAGCAGCCCCGACAATCCCGGTCATCAGCTCTCCATGCGAGAGCGGCGGCATTAGCAAATCCATGATTGTCCCTTGGATCTTGCCAGCGAGCAGCGAGAAGGACGAGTTGGCAAAAGCATTCTGCATCATGCCCATCATGATGAGGCCTGGCGCGACAAAGCTGGCGAACGGCGCACCCAGCACTTCGCGTCCGCCACGCCCCAAAGCGACCGTGAAGATGATCAAAAACAGCAATGTCGTGACAGCCGGGCCCCAAATTGTCTGCGTGTGCACCTTGAGAAACCGCCGAACCTCCTTAATATAGAGACTCCACAAGCCAACGCGGTTGACGCCGGAGATTACCGGCACGCCGCGCGGCGTAAAACGGGTCCCTTCGCCCGAATTTGTCTTATCGAGGGGTGCCTCCGATTTCGGACTGGCAGCAGGTGCTTGATCGGCCATGCAGGCGCGCCTAGTGCGATGCAGCGGCTGTGACAAGTCACACAGTGAGATTCGCCGTGCTGTTGGCTGATCGAAAACGGGCAACCAGCGCAGGACACAGGAACTGGAATTTAGATGAGTTGGACTGACGAGCGTATCGCTACGCTAAAGAAAATGTGGGAAGGCGGTTCGACCGCTAGCCAGATCGCGGAAGAGCTTGGCGGCGTGAGCCGCAACGCCGTGATCGGCAAGGCGCATCGGTTGGGCCTGAAATCACGCCCTTCCCCGGTAAAGGCAGGCGAGAAGAAGAAGAAAGCTCCGGCTAAGAAGCCCGTGCCAAAGGCCGCCATCAAGAAGACCGCGGCCAAGCCACTAGCAAAACCGACAGAAAAGCCGGCTGACAAGCCTGTAACTGCGCAGGCATCGGATGCGAGTATTCCGTCGCAACCAATTCCTAACAAGACGCCTGATCTGCCTAAGATCGTATCGGTCGGCCCTGGTGGCTTCTTGCGTCAGGGCCCGGGCGATCAGCAAGCGCCGATCCCGCCTGCTCCGCCGCGTCGCTTGGTGCCCGCGAAACCGAGCCCGGCAATCGCGGACAAAACGAGCTTGCTCGATCTGACCGAGAAGGTTTGCCGCTGGCCGATGGGTCACCCGGGCGAGCCAGACTTCCATTTCTGCGGCGAAGCCGTAAACCCGGGCTATCCCTATTGCGTTGAGCATTGTGGACGGGCCTATCAGGCGCAGCTGCCGCGCGGTGCGCGCAGACCCCCTCCGCCGCTTCCCTTCGGTGGCCCCCGCGTAAGATAGATCGGGTATGCTGAGCTAATTTTAGAGGCCCGGTTGTCCTAGTGGATCGCCGGGCCTTTTCATTTCAGAGAACTTTCGTGCGACAACTGATTTACCTCCTACCGCTTGCAACGGCGATAATCGCCACCCCCGCCTTGGCTGATATTCCTGACCCGGTGCGCGCTATGATTGATGCGGCGATCGCCACCGGAGATGAGGCAAAGGTCGAGACTGTCATTGACCTTGCCAAGCAGACAAACCCGGACGACACAGCGGAGCTCGACAGCATCTGGCAGGGATACAGAGCAGAACAAGAAGCGGCGGTCACAGCGCAACAGGAAACTGCTGTGCAGGCGGAAACTACCGCACCGGATGAGGCATCCCCCTCCCCAGGGTTTTTCGCCAATTGGGACGGGAAAGGTGAGCTGGGCGCATTCAGCTCTACGGGCAACTCTTCCAACAGCGGGATAACAGCAAGCCTGTCTCTGAAACGAGAGGGAACTAACTGGACGCAAAAGCTGCGCGGACGCGCGGATTATCAGCGGAACAACGGGGTGACTTCGCGCGAACAGTATTTGTTCGCCTATGAACCCAATTACAATGTCTCGGACAGGCTATTCATATATGGTCTTGGGCAATATGAGCGTGACCGTTTTCAGGGGTTTTCCGCGCGTTATGTTGTGTCTGGCGGTGTCGGTTATAGAATTATTGACGAGCCCGACATGCAGCTTTCAACAAAGATCGGCCCTGCCTATCGTTTCACAGAGTTCGTGAATGGCGACAGCGAGAGCCGCATCGCAGGATTGATGGGTGTGGATTTTGACTGGAGCATCACTGACCGGCTCAAATTGACGCATGACACCAATGCGGTCGCTGAAGCCGGTGGCTCAGCCACGCTGGTAGTGGATTCAAGCAACACCAGCCTACATCTCGTCACTGGCCTCAATGCCAAAGTCAGCGACAGCATCACTACGCGGTTTTCATACGCCATAGAATACGACAGCAACCCGCCCGAAGGCGCGGTGCAGTCCGATACCCTCAGCCGCGTAACGCTGATTTACGACTTCTGACAGTCAGCGTTGCCGAGGCTGCGCAAACCAGATGTGGTGGCGCGGCCCCTTATTGTTCGGCCGTGCGCGAAAGAAACGTTCTTCAACTTGAAAGCCGGCGTCTTTGAGCTTGCGAGTAAAGCGATGGTCAGGTGCTGCAGACCAGACTGCGAGTATGCCGCCAGGCTTTAGCGCATCCCGCGATTTTCCGAGCCCCGTCGGTGAGTAGAGGCGATTGTTCTCCTCGCGGACAATACCATCAGGTCCGTTATCGACATCGAGCAGAATGGCATCGAATTTGTCGCAGGTGCCGTCATTGGCATCATCGATCAGCGCCGCCACATCGCATATCTTCAGGTCGAGCCGCGGATCGTCCAGGCAATCGCCGGTCAACTCCGCCATCGGGCCTTGAGCCCACTCGATGATTTCAGGCATCAATTCGGCCACCACAGCTTCGCCCTTCGGGCCCATCTGCCGCAGTGCCGCGCGTAAAGTGAAGCCCATGCCGTATCCGCCGATCAGCATACGCGGCTCTGACATATCCAGCCGTTCCATTGTCTGGATCGCCAATTGCTCTTCGGAATACTGCATCCGTGTGCTCATCAACTCGTTGCGCTGGAACACGATCATGAAATCGGATCCATGGCTTATGAGCTGCAGTTCTTCCCCGTCAGGCACCTGTGCTGTGGCCAGAATATCGCGCGGAATCATCAGGCTGAGTACCCTCTCTCTTTAAGTTTGTGACCGACTTCGACAATCGAATCGAGAGCCGGGATTAGTTCTCGACCAATGTCGGAAAGCGAATATTCGACCGATGGCGGCGAGGTGTCGCAGACCTTGCGGATGATCACGCCGCGCTGCTCCAATTCGCGTAGCCGGGCAGACAATACCTTTCCGCTAACCGGTGGAATGTCATCCATCAACTCGCTGAATCGCCGCGGCCCACCCCGCAGGCACCACACAACATTCGGTGCCCATGCGCCGGCAATAACCGCCATGCATTCGGTCAGCGCGCAGGGCTGCGGCGGCAGTGGGCTTTGATTCTTGCGACGCTTGAGCATGGTCTTCCGATCAACGTGTTTCGCGGGGTTACCCATGGGTAACATAGAAATCTAGTTACCAATGGAAATCTGGTTGCACAGAGAAACCTTGGATAATAGCTGGGCCGCCATCTTGCAACCAAAAGAAAGGCCCCCTCTCATGAAACTCTACTATATCCCAGGCGCATGTTCGCGTGCGGCAAACATCCTGTTGCACGAATCCGGCGTTGAGCCCGAGCTCGTCCTTGTCGATCCAGCCACCAAGAAAACCAGCGAAGGTGGAGATTATCTCGACATCAACCCGCTCGGCTATGTTCCGGCCCTGCAAATGGATGACGGCACGATCCTGACAGAAAATGCCGCAGTGCTGCAATGGATCGCCGACACCTATGGTCCGAAGCCAGGCTCGGATCTTGAGCGCGCGAAGCTGGTCCAGGAACTCTCTTACATTTCCTCAGAGCTTCACAAGGCATTCTCTCCATTCTTCGCCGCTGTGGCTCCCGAAGGTGAAGCCCGTGATGCGCTGATCGCAAAGCTGCGCACACGGATCGCGCATTACGAAGCAACATATCTGCAAGACGATCGCGGATTTGGCGTGGCTCAAATCTATGCCTTCGCTGTCCTGTGCTGGGCTGGCTATCAGAAAATCGACATCTCTGATTTCACCGCAGTCGCGCCATTTCTCGCAAAGATCGGTGGACGCCCGTCCGTCAAAGCTGCCATCGAAGCTGAGATGGCGCTGGTTCCGGCATGATCCCGGCCGCAATCGAAGGACTCATCCAGGATTACCTGGATGCGCTCTACCGGTGCGACACCGAACTTCTCAGCCGAGTAATGCATCCGCGCGCAGTTTACGCGACCGCGGATGAAGAGCCGGCACTCATCCGGTCAATGGATGAGTATCTGCCCGTTGTCGCTGCTCGCCAATCCCCCCTCTCTCTGGGCGAGCAGCGCAATGGGGCGGTCGTGGGCATTGATCTGGCCGGAGAAAATACAGCACTGGTTCGCCTGCGATGCTCGCTAAATGGCCGTCATTACACAGATTTTCTGAGTCTGATCAAAGAAGAAGGCCGTTGGCAAATCATCGCAAAGGTGTTCCAGTTTCAAGAAACAAAAGGAGATTGAAGACATGCCATTTGTAAATGTGATGGTGACCAAGGATAACGTCAGCGCAGAGCAGAAGCGCGCGATCATTGCCGGTGTGACCGAGCTGCTCCAGCGCGAACTGGGCAAGAACCCGGCAACGACGCATGTCGTGATCCAGGAGGTCGACACAGACAATTGGGGCATCGGCGGGATGCCATGCCTTGAATATCGGAAGACCTTGCAAACATGAATGCGGGCACCGCGGCATCGTTCGCCCTGATCATGCTGATTGCCGGAATGGGCATTCCGATCATGGCCACGATGTCAGGCAGCATGGCACGTCACATCGGATCCGCTCCGATTGCTACGGGCATCATTTTCCTGATCGGTCTGACCAGCGCGATCACGGTCGCTCTTCTAACCGGCCTTCCTGCGCGGGAAAAGGTCACCAGCATAGAGCCGATGTTCCTTCTCGGAGGTGTGCTGATCGCGTTCTACGCCATATCGATTACGATTGTTGGTCCGCGCTTCGGGATGGGAAATGCCATCTTTTTCGTCCTGCTTGGGCAGATCATCAGCGCGGTTATTATCGATCATTTCGGCCTGATGGGCGCACCCGTCACGCGGATCGATCTGATGCGTATCGGAGGAATCACACTGATGGTGGTCGGCGTGTTGCTGGCCAGACGATAACCGTCAGTCGCCCGCAAAAAAGAAGGCCGCAAGGGTCACCCCCTGCGGCCTTCCTCTCAAACCATGTTGAAAGAACTTAGTCCTTCAGGAAGTCTGGAACGTGGGCCTCACCGCCCCCGTCCTTGCCACCATCGTCACGGCCACGACCGCCACGATCGCCACCACGGCCACGACCGCCGCCGCGATCATTCCTCGGACCACGGCGATCGCCACGATCACCGCGAGGCTTGCTTTCGCGTGGAGGACGTGTGTCTTCCAGCTCCTCACCGGTTTCCTGGTCGACGACACGCATCGACAAGCGAACCTTGCCACGCTGGTCGATCTCGAGGACCTTGACCTTTACTTCCTGGCCTTCTGAAACAACGTCAGTTGGCTTCTCGACGCGCTCGTTCTTCATTTCGCTGACATGGACGAGACCGTCCTTGCCACCCATGAAGTTCACGAATGCACCGAAGTCAACGATGTTGACGACCTTGCCGGTGTAGATCTTGCCGACTTCAGCCTCTTCAACGATGCCTTCGATCCATGCACGCGCTGCGGCAATCTCATCGGCATTGGAAGAGCTGATCTTGATCACGCCTTCATCGTCGATGTCGACCTTTGCGCCGGTTTCCGCAACGATTTCACGGATAACCTTGCCGCCCGTTCCGATAATGTCACGGATCTTCGACTTGTCGATCTGCATGGTTTCGATGCGCGGAGCGTGCTTGGAAACGCCTGTCCGCGCTGAACCAAGAGCTTTCGCCATTTCACCAAGGATGTGCGTACGGCCGGCTTTCGCCTGCTCCAGCGCCTTGGCCATGATTTCCTGCGTGATGCCGGCAACCTTGATGTCCATCTGCATGGTGGTGATACCTGCTTCTGAACCGGCAACCTTGAAGTCCATGTCACCCAGGTGATCTTCGTCGCCCAGAATGTCTGACAGAACAGCAAAGTCTTCGCCTTCAAGGATCAGGCCCATCGCGATACCCGATACAGGACGTTCGATCGGAACGCCTGCATCCATCATCGACAGACAGCCACCGCAAACGGTCGCCATCGAGCTCGAGCCGTTGGACTCGGTGATGTCTGACAGAACGCGAATGGTGTACGGGAAGTCTTCATGGCTCGGCAGCACAGGGTGCAGCGCACGCCATGCAAGCTTACCGTGGCCGGTTTCGCGCCGACCGGTAAAGCCAAAGCGACCCACTTCGCCAACCGAATAGGGCGGGAAGTTATAGTGCAGCATGAAGTGGTTGTAGGAGAGACCCTCCAGACCATCGATCATCTGCTCCGCATCTTTGGTGCCCAGCGTGGTGGTGCAGATTGCCTGCGTTTCACCGCGCGTAAACAGCGCAGAGCCGTGTGTGCGTGGCAGCAAGCCGACCATGGCCTCGATCGGGCGAACCTGATCCAGCTTACGGCCGTCGATACGAGTGCCGTCCTTGATGATGGCGCCGCGAACGATTTCTGCTTCCAGCTTCTTCACTGCCTTGTTGGCAACCATCTGAGTTTGCGGCTCTTCAGCGGCAAATGCTTCCTTCGCCTTCTCGCGAACGGCATTCAGCGCGTCCGAGCGAGCAGACTTGTCAGTCAGCTTGTAAGCGGCTGCGATATCGTCACCAACGATGCCGCGCAGCTTTTCCTTGATCGCTGCGGTATCGTCCGATGTGTCGATAACCCACGGCTCCTTGGCAGCCTGTTCAGCCAGATCGATGATCGCGCCGATAACCTTGCGGCTTTCCTCGTGAGCGAACATGACGGCGCCGAGCATTTCTTCCTCGGTCAATTCCTTCGCTTCGGATTCAACCATCATCACAGCGTCTTGTGTTGCTGCAACGACCAGGTCCAAACGACCTTCTTCGTCGAGTGCAGTCTGCAGGCTCGGGTTGAGTTCATACTCGCCATTGCGGAAACCGACGCGTGCTGCACCGATCGGTCCCATGAATGGAACGCCCGAGATGGTCAGTGCGGCCGAAGCTGCGATCATCGCAACAATATCCGGTTCGGTTTCGCCATCATAGGACAGAACCTGAGCGATAACATTGATTTCGTTGTAGAAACCTTCCGGGAAAAGCGGGCGGACCGGGCGGTCGATCAGACGGCTGGTCAGCGTTTCCTTTTCCGTAGCGCGGCCTTCGCGCTTGAAGAAGCCACCCGGGATACGGCCGGCTGCAGAGAATTTTTCCTGATAGTGAACAGTGAGGGGGAAGAAGTCTTGCCCTTCACGAACACTTTTTGCGGCGGTCACAGCGCAGAGCACTACGGTTTCGCCATAGGTCGCCAGAACGGCGCCGTCTGCTTGACGGGCAATCTGACCGGTTTCGAGAGTGAGGGTTTTTCCGCCCCATTCAATCGATACGGTTTTCTTATCGAACATGTATTTTCCTTTTGAACCCGCAGGGCCTTATTGCCGCGCGGGGCCTACAAATTCCGGGAAATCCGCCCCGGTGCGGTGTGGGACGTTTATCTGCCCCCGGGCCGGCAACCGGATGTTGCTCGGCTCCTTATGCAAGAAGCGGCCCGAAAGGGGGCCGCTTCGAGAAATTCTTACTTACGAAGACCCAGCTTCGCGATCAAAGCGTTATAGCGCTCTACGTCTTTCTTCTTGAGATAGGCTAGCAGGCTGCGACGCTTGTTGACCATCTGCAGCAGACCACGGCGTGAGTGGTTGTCTTTGTGGTGGCCTTTGAAATGCTCGGTCAGGTTGCGGATACGCTGGGTCAGGATCGCTACCTGTACTTCCGGGCTACCCGTATCACCTTTGTCGCGGGCATTTTCTTCGATAATCTTCGTTTTCGTTGCGGCATCAACCGACATAATAATTCTCTCTTACTCAGCGACATCGGGTAGGTTAAAGCCCCTGACGACTTTCGCCGTCCCATCCTCAATTTCCATCAACGCTACCGGCACATCGTCCAGCATCGCACAATAGAGCCCGGATGGTTGGGGCAGTTCAGACAGGACCCGGCCCTGACGGACCGCCTGCGCACTTGTCTGATCGAGAATGAGAGCCGGGATGTCGTCCAGCCCCACCTCGAGCGGCAGGAGTAGGTCTTGAAGGCTCGCGCCATTAGCGATTTCGTTGAGTTTGTCCAGCGAAATCGCCTGACTTTCAAGGAAGGGGCCTGCCTTTACACGCCGCAGATAAGTCACGTGACCAAAGGTCCCAAGCGCGCGCGCGATATCGCATGCCAGAGAACGGATATAGGTCCCTTTGGAAACATGCGCGATGAGAGTGACGCTTTCAGCCAATTCGAGCGGCGCGGAAGGATCATAGGGATCAGGCCGGCCGCGTGATGTTGCAAAAGCGGAATCAAGTTCAGACCCCGACTGATATGAGGATGCCATCTCCAGCGAGTGGATCGTTACCAACCGCGTTTTGATCTCTACCGTTTCTCCAGCTCGCGCCCGGGCATAGGCGCGTTTACCGTCCACCTTCACCGCTGAATAGGCAGGCGGCACTTGCTCGATTTCCCCTGTGAAATGTTCAAGGATCGCAGCCACGGCGGCCATTGGTGGTCGCCTGTCCGAGCGGTCAACAACTTCGCCTTCCGTGTCGAGCGTGTCTGTCTCTTCACCGAACCGGATCGTAAATTCATAGATCTTGTCGCTATCCAGCATGCGTCCAGCCAGTTTGGTCGCCTCGCCCAGTGCAATTGGCAAAACCCCTTCGGCAAGCGGATCAAGCGTGCCACCGTGGCCGACCTTGGTCTTGGCATATCCACCTTCGCGCAGATTGCGCTTCACGGCAGCGACAGCCTGCGTCGAGCCGAGCCCACGCGGTTTGTCGAGGATCAGCCAGCCGGAAACCGGATGCTCGCGCGGATCAGCCACCAGCCACCACCGTCGCAATGTCGAGATATTGTTTGAGCGCCCAGTTCACAGGCGGTCCAATCGTGTTCTCCAGCACGCCCCATTCCGGGGCAAACCATGTCAGCGCGACCAGACCAAAAAACAAAGCCATCCCGTAAGGTCTAAGCTTGCGATAGCTGCGCGCCAACGAAGGTGGCAGCAGCCCTTCAGCTATATGCGAACCATCGAACGGCGGGATTGGCAACAGGTTGAAAACGCCCAAGAACACATTGATCAGGATGATATAGAACATGCCGCTTTGCAGCAGCAGCGTTTCACCTGCCCCGTCCGCAATCAGCGACATGCCGCTACCAGTGCTTGTGATCTGAGCTCCAGCAGGGAGGAATAGCCCCAAGGCGATTGCGCCAATCAACGCCAGTACAAAATTCGAACCCGGCCCCGCAGCTGCCACCGCCATCATGCCATAGCGCGGACTGTCGAGCCGATCCTGCCGCACTGGCACAGGCTTGGCCCAGCCGAACACCGGAGCCCCCGCCAGCGCCAATGCACCTGGCACCAGCAAAGTACCAACAGGGTCGACATGGCGAAGCGGGTTAAGACTTAAACGTTGCGCGTCGCGCGCGGTCGTATCGCCGAGCAGCAACGCGGAATATCCATGCGCGACCTCGTGAAACACGATCGCGACGATCAGGCACGGGATGAGTACCAGCGCCAATGTGAGAGTATCTGTCATTTATTGAAGATAGTGGCGAGCAGGTCAACTCGCCAGCGCCTCGGTGAAATGTTTGCGGCACAGAGCCACATAACGATCATTTCCACCGATCTCGGTCTGCTCGCCCGCCTTTACTGCCTTGCCCTTCTCATCGACGCGCAGGTTCATTGTCGCTTTGCGCCCGCAATCACAGATTGCTTTTAGTTCAACGAGCGAATCCGCAATTCCCAGCAATGCCGCAGAGCCAGGAAATAGCTTGCCCTGGAAGTCAGTGCGCAACCCGTAGCAGAGCACCGGCGTACCGGTCTCATCCGCCAATCTGGCGCATTGCCACACTTGCTCCTCGGTCAAAAACTGCGCTTCATCGATCAACACGCAATCGACGCGACCTTGGGAGTGCTCTTCCAACACATGCTCAAGGATATCTGTATCGTTTGTAAAGCGGTTGGCATCGCTGGAAAGACCAATCCGGCTGCTGATCGCACCAAAGCCCGGCCGGTCATCGATTGCTGCGGTCCAGCAGGAAACGCGCATACCACGCTCGCCATAATTGAATGCGGCCTGGAGCAAGGTCGTGCTCTTCCCTGCATTCATGCTGGCATAGTAGAAATAGAGCTTGGCCATACGCCGCGTGCCTTTGCAGATTGACAATAGCTGCACGTCTTGCAGCCGTTCCACCGCTGTGCAAGCGCGCGCAACAAGTTTTCGGAAACAAAAATGGGGTTTTGCGGATTAAGCTGTAAGACAGGTGCAAGACGCAATGATATTGTACAAACCAATTCGCTAGAATTTGAGGGGTTTTCACAAAATGGCTGAAGCAAGCGCACCTGCGCAAAGCGGCATTCTGGGATGGATCGAACGCACGGGCAACAAATTGCCGGATCCGGTCTTCCTGTTCTTCTATTTGATCGCAGGGCTGATTGTTGTGTCGATCATAGCTGCACTGACAGGCGTTTCGGCGCTTCACCCGACGGAAATCGACCAAAATAGCGGCAGTGCGCTGGTCATTGAATCAGTCAGCTTGCTGAGCGCAGACAATATTCAGCGCCTGTGGGTCGAAATGCCCAAGACATTCACACACTTCCACCCGCTGGGATATGTCCTGGTGGTCATGCTTGGTGCCGGTGTGGCGGAGCGTTCCGGCTTTTTCGCTGCGGGCATGGCCAAAGCCGTGAAGAGCGCGCCAAAAGCGCTGCTGACTCCGGTTGTCGCGCTAGTCGCCATGCTCGGCAACCACGCGGCTGATGCTGGTTATGTTGTGCTGATCCCGCTGGCAGGCATTCTGTTTGCCGCTGCCGGGCGGCATCCTTTGGCCGGTATTGCTGCAGCCTTTGCTGGCGTCTCAGGCGGTTTCTCGGCCAATATCTCACCGGGGCAGCTCGACGCATTGCTATTCGGGATCACCGAAGAAGCTGTCGCCGCAAGCTCGCTTGACCCGGCCTGGACCGCCAATATTGCGGGAAATTGGTATTTCATCAGCGCGATGACGGTGCTCTTCCTGCCGATCATCTGGTACGTGACCGACAAGATTATCGAGCCACGGCTTGGCCCATGGACCGGTGGCGCTGCCGCTGCCGCTGATGACGGCACGAGCCCAGACCCCACGCAGCACGATGGAGACCTCGCCTCAAAGGGCCTGCGTCGTGCTGGTCTCGCAGCTCTGTTTGTCGTGGGTCTTTGGCTGCTGATGGTGTTCGCGCCGGGCACGCCGCTGATCAATGAAGCCGCGTGTCTGGCAGAGGATGGTGCGGCGATTCCTGACTGCTCGATCCACAGCGAGCTCCGGCCGCTTTACCAGTCTTTGGTCGCGGCCTTCTTCCTGCTGTTTCTGCTGACCGGCTGGGCCTATGGTCGAGCGGCCGGAGTGATCACAAATCACCGCGATCTCGTAAACATGATGGCGGAGAGTATGAAGGACATGGGCTATTATCTGGTCCTTGCCTTCGCGGCCGCACACTTTGTGGCGATGTTCGAATGGTCCAACCTTGGCCTAATCTCGGCGGTTCATGGAGCCAGCGCGATTCAGTCAACGGGCCTGCCATTGCCGATCGTATTGGGTCTGATGGTGATCTTTGCCGCGTTGCTGAACCTGTTCGTTGGCTCGGCCAGCGCGAAATGGGCCTTGCTCGCACCGATTCTGGTGCCGATGCTCATGCTGCTTGGTATCAGCCCTGAGGGTGCAACGGCCGCCTATCGTGTGGGCGACAGCGCAACCAACATCATCACTCCGTTGATGGTCTATTTCCCGCTGATCCTAGTCTTCTCGCAGCGCTGGCAAAAGGATTTCGGTCTTGGAAGCCTGACCGCGATGATGATGCCATATTCGGTGTGGCTGCTAATCTCCGGCACATTGCTGATCGTGATCTGGTTCTATCTCGGTATTCCACTCGGCCCGGATGCACCGGTCACCTATGTGCTGCCAGGTGGCGGCAGCTGATCGGGCAAAGGTTGATTAAGGGAACAGACATGAGAGCGGAGCATAGTGATCATATGTCCTGGCTCCGCTCCACAACTCTCCTGCTCGCAGCAGCCCTGCTCGGCGCAGCAACGCCAGCAGGCCAGAGCTATAGGGTAGATGCCGTCGCCAGCAATCTGTCCGCCAAGGTTCCGTTCCTTGGCCTTGGCAGCAAGACCGCCGGTTTTCCCGATGTGGCCGGAACAATCCGGCTGGACCGCAGTCGTCCGCAAGACATCGCTCTGGATGTGACCATCGACGCGACCAAGCTGACTGCAGGCGATGAATTGACACTCAGCCGCTTAAAGGGTGAGCGGTTTTTTTGGGTAGAACGATATCCGACGGTGCGCTTTGTCGGTCGCGAAATTACCATGACCAATGCGACGCAGGGCACAGTCGAAGGGGACTTGACCGCGCGCGGAGTGACCAAGCCGGTTACCTTGCGTGTCACGTTCAGCAAGCCGCCAGCCGAAATCGCGCCAAGCGAAGCAATCACGCTGATGGGCAAAACGCGCGTCAACCGTTATGATTTCGGGATGACGTCTTATCGCTTGATCGTGGGCAAGCATGTCGAAATCGAGCTGACCGCTCGGATGGTGCCGCAAGGCTAGGCCCGACCGCCAGACCTTAAAGCTCGAGCAGCCAATGCTCGCTTATCTCTTCCTTGCCGAATTCGGTCTGCACTTCGGTAGACGTGACCTTGTAGCCTTCTGCGGCGTAGATCTTTCGCGCGCTGCCAAGCACCTGATGTGTCCAAAGCACGATACGTTTGTACCCGGCTTCGCGGGCAAATTCGGTACATTGGCGCACAAGGGCCGATCCTACGCCTAACCCGCGCGCTTCCGGCTCGACATAGAGCATACGCAGGCGAGCGGTCTCGTGATCTTCACTTGCAACAAAAACGGATCCAAGCATGCGTCCGCCCCGTTCCGCGATCCAGCACTGCTCCTTCCCGGGCTTGAAGTGGCGCAAATAGGCTGCGCAAATTTCCATCATCAACGCTTCGAGTTTATCGCCCCAGCCCCAATCTTCGCGATAGAGGATGGCTTGCCGTGCGCAGACATGCCCCAGATCGCCAGGACGAAATTCTCGCAAGAACCACTCGAACTGATTGTTGCCAAACAACAATTCGCTCGCCTCACTGAGCGCGTTCGTAAGGCGAATTGCGCCATCTTCATCAAGCGGAGCCAACAGTTTCTCAGTCTCAGCCAAAGTAACGGCATCAAGATCTTGATAATTTTGCTCACCATTCAAAGTCAGCGAAAGTGGGCGTTCACGCGCATCCTCGCCTCTGCCGCGCTCAATCCAGCCTTTCTTCTCCAGCTTCGCGACTGTTCGGCTGAGATGGCCCGGATCAAGATTTAGATCCTGCGCGATATCGCGGGCGAGCACAGGCTGTCGCTCGCGAATTTCGAAGGCCACGCGCGCTTCGATAAGCGACAACTCGCCGCCCATGTAACGCGGCTCCAATAAGCCCATCAGCTGAGAGAATTGTCGATTGAACGCACGAATGGCGGGCACGGCTTCTTGGATCGCGACAGTCATTCAGACGGCATCGCGATATTAGTTGCCAAAGTCAACTATAATTCAGTTGGATTTATTCGCCCTCGCCCAGATCGCGCGCCACCTTGGGATCGCGCAACAGCTTTTCGATACGGTCCGCTTCGTCAAAACTCTCATCGGCGCGAAACTTCAGCTTGGGAGCGAATTTGAGGCCCAGCCGCTTGGCAACTTCACGCTGCAGGAACGCTGTGTTCTGCTGCAACGCCTTCACAACCACCGCTTCTTCCAACCCAAGGAGCGGCTTCACATAGGCGGTCGCGTTGCGCAGATCTGGTGTCATGCGAACTTCAGTCACTGATATGTTTGCTGCGCTGACGACATCGTCATGCACTTCCTGCCGTGCGAGCAGTTCGGAAAGAATATGCCGCACGCGCTCTGACACCTTCAGGACGCGGACAGAGTGTTGTTCAGGTGTAAATTGCTGGCGAGCCATTATCCCATCCCCGTTTCGGTTGGCGTCGGGCGCATGGTCGGGATTGCAGTAGATGTCGCGCGGGCAAGCACTTGCCCCTCTTCGGTTTGCAATTCGCCTTCAAGGAAGATCACTCGCCGCCCGCCGCGTACAACGCGGCCCTTGCCGATGATCGTCGCGCCCTCTGGCAAGAGCCCCAGCAGTTGCATCGAAATTTCCAGATTGAGCGGAGCTTGCTCGCCACCGGTCATCGCTACGTAGGCATAGCCCATCACGTCATCGAGATAACCCGCAACAAGCCCGCCTTGCACGCCCCCGCGCCAGGTGGTCATCTCTCGCTTCACAGTGAAGCGCATGGTTGCTGTCGCGGTTTCTTCATCGAAACCAACGAACTCGGAACCAAGCAGCGAGCTATGCGGAGAATCCGCACCATCTGCAGGGTAGAATTGCTGATCGCTCATCGGGTTATGCCCACCGGGACTGCTGAGGGCGAACGCTGACCTATGTAGATCCTGTTCACCCTCTAGCTCCTTTAACCAACTTCGAGCGTCCGCTCACGCTCCTCGACTTCGAAGACTTCAAGCTGGTCACCCGCCTGAACGTCGTTCGTATCTTCAAGCACGACACCGCACTCGAGGCCTGCGCGAACTTCATCGACATCGTCCTTGAACCGGCGCAGCGAAGCGATAGTGGTCGCCGAAACGATAACGTCTTCGCGGGTAAGGCGCGCGAACAGGCCTTTGCGAATGACGCCTTCTTCGACCAGCAAACCGGCCGCCTTGTCGCGCTTGCCTGACTTGAAGACCTGCTTGACTTCGGCACGGCCGACCACGGTTTCGATCCGCTCCGGACCCAGCTCGCCAGCCATTTCCTTCGCGACTTCCTCTGTCAGGTGGTAGATGACATCGTAATACATCATCCGCACGCCATCGCGCTTCACCATTTCGCGCGCCTTGGCATTCGGACGCACATTGAAGCCAATGATTGGCGCGTTGGAAGCGGCCGCCAATGTGACATCGCTTTCAGTGATTGCGCCTACACCTGCATTCAGCACGCGCACCTTGATCTCGTCGTTAGAGATATTGTGCAACGCTGTGACGATCGCTTCGACCGAACCTTGGACGTCCGCCTTTACCAGAACCGGCCATTCGATGACGTTCGACTGCAGATTGTTGAACATCGTATCGAAGTTGGTCGGGGCAAGCGCTGTTCGCTTCTCTGTTGCTTTTTCCCGACGATACTGGGCAACTTCGCGGGCGCGCTGATCATTCTCGACAACTGTCAGAGTGTCACCAGCTCCCGGCACACCGCCAAGGCCGAGGACTTCAACTGGCATAGAGGGGCCAGCTTCCTTGATCTGCTTGCCTTGGTCATTGACTATCGCACGCACCTTGCCGCTTTGTGTACCGACAACGAATGTGTCGCCACGCTTCAGCGTACCGCGTGTAATGATCACCGTAGCGACCGGGCCGCGGCCCTTGTCGAGCTGCGCTTCGATCACAGTGGCTTCAGCGTCGCGGTCCGGGCGAGCTTTCAATTCAAGCAATTCTGCCTGCAGCTCGATCTTCTCGACCAGCTCATCCAGATTGGTCTTTTCCTTGGCCGAAATCTCGACGTCCTGCACGTCACCCGACATCGCTTCCACGATCACTTCGTGTTCGAGCAAGCGCGACCGGATATTGTTCGGATCAGCTTCCGGCTTGTCGCATTTATTGATCGCAACGATCATCGGGACGCCAGCCGCCTTGGTGTGCTTAATCGCCTCAATCGTCTGGGGCATCACACCATCATCGGCAGCGACGACCAGCACCACAATATCCGTCACATTCGCACCGCGCTGGCGCATCTCTGTGAAGGCGGCGTGTCCCGGCGTATCGAGGAAAGTGATCTTTCCGCCCGACTTGGTGTCGATCTGATAGCTGCCGATATGCTGTGTGATCCCGCCAGCTTCGCCTTTGGTCACATTCGTTCCGCGAAGGGCATCGAGCAGCGAGGTCTTTCCGTGATCGACGTGGCCCATGATCGTGACCACCGGTGGACGCGGCTTCAGCGTTTCTTCCGGATCGACATCCTGTTCCGTCGTAATATCGACGTCGGCTTCAGACACCTTCTGGATATTGTGACCGAACTGTTCGACAAGCAGTTCAGCGGTATCCTGATCAATCGTCTGGTTGACGGTGACCATCATGTCCAGATTGAACAATTCCTTGACAAGGTCAGCACCCTTTTCGCCCATCCGCTTGGCCAATTCGCCAACGGTGATCGCTTCAGGAACAACAACATCGCGAACCTGCTTCTCGCGCGGACGATTGTCGCTCCCGCCTTGTAACCTGCGCTCTTTCTCACGCGCACGTTTGAGCGCCGCGAGCGAACGTGCCCGGCGGCCTTCGTCTTCATTCAGCGCTTTAGTGACAGTCAGTTTGCCAGAGCGGCGCTTGTCTTTGCCGCCAGCGCCTCGTTTGGGCTTTTCTTCACGCTTTTTCTCAGGGCGCTTGGGCTCTGGGCGAGCAACAGGCGTAAACTTGCGTGCTGCCGGTGTTGGAGTGCTCTCGTCCGCAACAACAGAAGCATCGGCGGCTTCTTCGACATCTTTTGTCTCAGCTTCAGCAGCCGCCTTGGCTTCTTCGGCCGCACGCTTCTCTGCTTCTTCCTCAGCCTTGCGGTTTTCTTCCGCACGCTTTTTCTCGCCGGCCTTGGCTTCCTTGGCCTTCTTGTCGTCACGCTTGCGCGCTTCTTCAAGTGATTGCAGGCGCGCCTCTTCCGCTTCGCGCGCCAGACGGGCAGCCATTTCCTGAGGCGTTTCCTTAGGCGCGGCCGGCTTCTTCGGTGCAGCCTTCTTGGCGACCGGCGCAGGTGTCGGCTCTGGTTCGGGCGCAGGTGCAGGCGTCGGCGCAGGTGTTTCACCCGGCTTCAACAGCTTGCGGCGGCGCTTGACCTCGACCGCAACCTTATTGGTGCGGCCATGGCTAAAGGTCTGCTTGACCTCTCCAGGCTGCGCACCCTTCAGGGTCAGCGGTTTACGGGCAGGTTTTTTTTCTTCGTCGCTCATCTAGCTATTGCGTCCTTCACACATTCAATTCTTCGTCCTGGCGATCCGGAGAGGCCCGATCGCCATCAGTTTCGGAAGGCAAAGTGCCCTCCAGATATTGCAGCAGCCGCGCCAAAGCTCCTTCGACCCGTTCCGCTGCAGCGCCATTGCAAAGCGCCAAGTGGACGACATTCTCGCGGCCCAATGCCACAGACAAAGCCGCCCGGTCCAGTGGCAACACGGTTCCCCGTTCGCCGCTACCTTCTGCATCGCGCCCCACGCGCCATGCCTGATCAAGTTTCTTGCGCCCGTCTTCGCTGGCATCCGAAGCATGCAAGAGCAATTCCGCGCGCCCGCTTCGCGCCTGTTCATCGATCCGAGATGTGCCAAGCACAACATTTCCGGCGCGCAGCTCAAGGCCCAACCGATCCAGCAACGCCTTTGTCAGCGCATGTTGCACCAGATCGGGCAAGTCAGCGGGAAATTCCAGCTTAGCGCCTTTGAATGCACGCGCCAGAGCGCATTTAAGCTGGCCCTTGGCAAGCGCGGTTTCAAGCTCAGGGCGCGAAACACCGATCCACGCGCCGCGCCCGGGGGCCTTCGCGTGCGGATCGGGCAGAACGAGCCCATCAGGAGATATAGCCAATCGCAACAGGCAGTCACGCGGTGCGTGTGCACCGGTCAAAATGCATTTGCGCTCTGGCCCTGGATTCGCCGCCTTGGTTGCGCAAGCTTCGCCGCGCATCGATTTACGATGCCGCGGCTTCTTAGCGATGTCGGAGCTTACGCGCTCATTGGGTGGAGTCCGCATCGGCGGCCTCCTGCGTGTCGGGGGCTGCGGCAGTTGCCGGAGCTTCCTCTTCATCTTCAAACCAGTGCGCGCGCGCGGCCATGATGATCTCATTGCCTTGCTCTTCGGTCAGACCGTATTCGCCCAGCACGCCGCCTTTGTCCTGCTCGCGGACCGACGGACGACGCATCGGAGGGCCATCCGCATTGTTGCGGCGGCGCGGCGCTTCACGCTTCTTCGCAATCAGCTCGTCAGTTGCCAAGTCGGCCAGATCGTCGAGCGTCTTGATGCCCGCTTTGCCGAGTGTCGCCAGCATAACCTCAGAGAGATGCGGAATTTCTGCCAGGTCATCTTCCACGCCAAGCTCGCGGCGTTCTGTTCGCGCAGCTTCTTCATGGCGTTCCAGCGCTTCCTTCGCGCGGTTTTGCAGCTCCTCGCCCAGCTCTTCGTCAAAGCCTTCGATTGATGCGAGTTCGGCGAGTTCAACGTAAGCGACTTCGTCCAGCTCCGCGAAACCTTCGGCAACCAACAGCTGAGAGAGAGTTTCATCGACGTCGAGTTCTTCTTCGAACATCTTCGAACGCTCAGCAAATTCCTTGCTGCGCTTTTCTGAAGCCTCTTCCTCGGTCATGATGTCAATCTGGTGACCGGTGAGCTGGCTAGCGAGGCGCACGTTCTGACCGCGGCGACCGATGGCGAGCGACAGTTGATCATCGGGCACGACGACTTCGATGCGGCCTTCCTCTTCGTCCAAAACCACTCGGGACACCGTGGCAGGCTGCAACGCGTTCACGACAAACGTCGCTGTGTCTTCCGACCACGGAATAATGTCGATCTTTTCGCCCTGCAGTTCCTGGACAACGGCCTGAACGCGGCTGCCTTTCATACCAACGCAGGCGCCAACCGGATCGATCGAGCTGTCATGGCTGATCACGCCGATCTTGGCGCGGCTGCCCGGATCACGCGCAGCTGCCTTGATTTCGATAATGCCGTCGTAGATTTCAGGTACTTCCTGCGCGAACAGTTTGCGCATGAAATCAGGGTGGGCGCGGCTGAGGAAAATCTGCTGGCCGCGATTGTTGCGTTCGACCTTGGTGATGATCGCGCGGATGCGCTCACCCACACGGGCCGCTTCACGCGGAATCTGTTGGTCGCGGCGGATAACGCCTTCTGCGCGGCCAAGATTCACGATCACGTGTCCGAATTCAACCGACTTGATCACCCCGGTGATTACTTCGTTTACCCGGTCCTTGAACTCTTCATACTGGCGCTCACGCTCGGCATCGCGAACCTTCTGGAAGATCACTTGTTTGGCGCTCTGCGCGTCAATGCGGCCAAGATCGACCGGCGGCAGCGGATCAACGATGAAGTCACCGATCTTGGCATCATCCTGAAGCTTCTGAGCCGCTTTCAGATCAACCTGTTTGAAGTAATCTTCGACTTCTTCAACCACTTCGACCACACGCCAAAGGCGCAAATCGCCGGTTTGCGGGTCAAGCTTGGCGCGAATATCGTTTTCCGCACCATAGCGGTTGCGTGCGCTTTTCTGGATCGCTTCTTCCATCGCTTCGATAACGATCGCCTTGTCGATCATCTTTTCCGAAGCGACCGCATTCGCAATCGCAAGCAGTTCAGCTTTATTCGCAGAAATTGCCGTGGCCATCAGTCTTGAGCCTCTTCTTCTTCAACTATGTCTTCAGCGCCGCTCGTATCGAGCGGCTGGGTGGCGGCGATCAACTCGTCGGTCAAGACAAGCTTCGCCGAATGAACCATTTCGAGCGGGTAGGAAACCTCTCCCGCCTTCTTGTCATCGATAGTGACTGTGTCACCTTCGATACCTTTCAGAATACCGCGCAAATTGCGCTGGCCATCCCAATCCTTGGTCAATGAGACCTTGGCCTCGTGCCCGGTCCAATTGGCGTAATCCTTGGCCCGGGTCAGTGGGCGATCGATACCTGGCGAGCTGACCTCCAGGTGATACGCACCTTCGATCAGGGTTTCGCCGGCCTCTTCGCACTCGTCCATCTTGGCAGACACCGCGCGCGACAGAGCAGCGCATTGTTCAATGATCAACTGCCCCGTTGCCGGGTCTTCCGCCATGATCTGAAGCGCTTGTGCGCCATCGCCGGCTTCCGATGGCATCATCTTCACGCGCACGAGATCAAAGCCGAGGGATTTCGCCTCGGGTTCAATAATCTCAATAAGGCGCGCTACATTCGCCATCTGTGCTCCAATTGGTCATCAACTTGCCGACAATAGATGATTGGGGCCGGCCCCTTGCGGCGCCAGCATCACAACTTTGTATCGACAATGTCGGGATGAGAGGCAGATAGGCGCGAGTTGCCCGCATTGCAAGCGGCAAACGATATGCTGGCTCACAAAAGAAATGGGGCCCGCGATGCAGGCCCCTTTAGCTTTCAGAATTTCCCGAGCTTAGAAGTGGTGATCGCCCTTGTGCTGACGTGGGCCCTGTTCGCCATGATGGTGGTCGCCCAGTTCTGCAGCAGCCTCAATGGTCCATGTCACGTGAGTTATGACTCGGTAACCGTTCAGCTCACGCTCGAACATATAAGGCTTCCCATTCGGAAGATAGTCGATTGGCCGCCCCCAGCTATCGGGCGTATTGCCAACTGACGGCAAGGATGCTGAACGGCCACGAGGTCCACCACCACCACCGCCGCCGCCGCCACCTTTCGGTTCTTCGACGACATACATGCTTTCAAGCTGTGCGAAGTCGTGCGCGTCCGGTCCCTCATTGTCTGCAGGCCAGCTGGTATATTCCATACAAGACTTGGTTGCGTCCGTGTTGAAATTCTCGTTCTGGTGAGCAAGGCCATAGTCATGACCAATTTCCTGACATGTCACCAGTTGCTTCCAGCTTTCGGAACTATATTGCTGCTGAGCAAAATAATGATCATTCAGCTTCGTATAACCGGCAACGATCTCGTTCCCACTGATCGAGATACTTGCGATTCCCAGCCAGCCGGTTGCGCCATAATTGCCATTGCAAACCTGAATCGTTCCGGCATCGAACGCGCATGCGGTATTGGTGCCTCGCAATATACTGGCCTGGATCTTTGTCGAATCGTTCCAGCCAGAAAGAGGTAGGCCGTTAAAGGTACCGCCTTCCACGGCCAATTTCACTCTGGCTGGCCAGTCACCATTTGTGTTGTCGATCACCGGCACGGCAATCGGCGTGCCATTATAGGCCCACTCGTACTTGCGCCATTGGTGCCGCGCGTCGGCCACTGTGGCTACCATTGCGAATGTCGAAACGGCACCGATAGTGAGAATTTTCTTGCTGATCATGTTGATCGCCTCCCAGTAAAGGGCGCGAACTCGACCCCGCGATGGCCTTGCCATCATTCCCCGCGCCAATCCCACTAGTGTTCATTCTACACCAAGCACCCATGGCGCGCAAATTTGGTAACTAGGCCCAAGACGAGGAACGAAAAAGGGGCCAGCCTTGCGGCCAGCCCCCTCAGGTACCGAACCTTGGAATGAGAAATTAGTGGTGTTCACCATCGTGATGGTGATCGCCGCCCTGCGGACCTTCACCAATGGCCCAGGTGACATGCGTCACCACAAGCGCGCCATCCATCTCGCGGACGAAAACGTTGGGACGACCATCGCAATCGTAGTCGGTCGGGCGCCCCCAGTCCTTTGGGGTATTTCCCAGACCAAACTTCTTGCCTTTGCCGCCGCCTTTACCGCCGCCCTTGCCAGGCTTTCCACCGCCGCCGCCGTCACCGGTGTCCCCGCCTTCACTATGCGCATAGATCAGCGCAAGCTGGTCATAATCATGCGCATCTGGCCCTTCATTGCCCGCAGGCTGGCTGGTATACTCCATGCACGATGTGGTCACATCTGTGCTGAAATTCTCGTTCTGGTGACCAAGCCCATAGTCATGCCCGATCTCCTGACACGTCACCAATTGACGCCAGGTGTCGTTGTTGTAGCGATCCTGATTGAAATAATAATCGTTGAGCAGCGTTGCCCCGCCAGTGATGTGACCGCTGGAGATAGTAATGCGCGCAAGACCGAGCCAGCCGACAGAACCGTAGTCATCATTGCAGACATTGATCTCGTCGCGCACGATCGCGCAAGCGGGATCGGCATTCCCTCGAACCAATGGCGCTTCGATATATGGCGACACATTCCAATCAGCGACCGCGATCCCCGTATGGTTGCGCTGTGCCCAGATGCCGGTGGTATTGTCTATTACGGGAACCGTGATCTCATTGCTGGTCCGAACCCAGTGATAAGTGCTCCAGGAATGGTTTGCCAACAACGGAGACCCCGCTGCTATCGCGCATATCGCGGCAGTTGCGGTTGCAAATCTCTTGCTCAATTTCATGTTCGCCAAGCCCCCAATCAGTTGCGCCCGACCTGGCGCCAATCGGATTTGCCGCTTGAAAGGCAAAAGCCAGCTTAAGCAGTTTGATTATCAGTTAGCTCTAACCGAGCTTAACCATCTTCGTTCTGCTCTTGCATTAGCCCGTGCTTCTTGATGCAATGACGTAGCTGATCATAAGTCAGTCCAAGCGCCTTTGCGGTCTGGCGCTGGTTCCAGCGGTGCTTGCCTAATGCGTGCTCGACTATTGAGCGCTCGTGAGCATCCACTGCGGCGCGCAGATCATCGACATTTTCCAGATCGGCAGCGGCAGGAGATTGAGGTGCCGTTCCATCCGACGACAGCTTCGCGGGCGCTGCCAAGGCGCTGCCCGGTTTGCGGTGGCTTGGCACAAACGGCTTCCACGGACTGTCGAAAGGATCAAACTGGACATGCGCAATCACTTCGCCCCAATTGTCCCAGCGATAAACCGCGCGTTCAACGACATTTCGAAGTTCGCGGACGTTGCCAGGCCAGGCATATTCATCAAGTTCCCGTCGAACGTGATCGGCAAATCCGGGCCACGCATCCCACTGCAATTCAGCCGCCATGCGCCGCCCGAAGTAATCTGCCAGAACATCCACATCGCCTTCGCGCACACGCAGCGGAGGCAAAGTAATCACTTCAAAGCTCAAACGGTCCAGCAAGTCAGCGCGAAACTCGCCTTGCTCCGCCAGTGCGGGCAGATCGTCATTTGTGGCTGCAACAATCCGAACATCGACGCGAACAGGACGCGACGATCCAATGCGCGTTACTTCGCCGTATTCAACCGCGCGCAGCAGCCGCTCTTGCGCGCCCATCGACAAAGTGCCCAGTTCGTCGAGAAATAGGGTACCTTTGTCGGCTTCCTCAAACCTTCCCACCCGCGCTTTGGTAGCCCCGGTGAAAGCCCCCGCTTCGTGGCCGAAAAGCTCGGCTTCGATCAGCGTCTCTGGTAATGCTGCGCAGTTCATGGTGACGAGCGGCTCGCCCCATCTTGGTGACAAGCGGTGGAGACGCTCTGCGATGAGCTCCTTACCGGTGCCGCGTTCGCCTATTACGAGAACGGGACGATCCATCGGGGCCGCACGCGAGGCGCGCTCAACCGCGTCGAGAAAGGCCCCAGATTGGCCAATAAATTGATTTTCACGTTCCAATTTCGGTCTCTTGACCAACCTATAGTGAAAATTCCCAATCTTTGGCAAGCGAAACCAAACGGTGATTTCGAACAATTGCTCAAGCCATTGTTTTATATATGTTTTACAAGTTTGGCACAGCCCTTGCTAAATACTGAACATACCGCAAGGGAGTTTAGATAAATGTTCAATCGCGAATTCATCCAGAGCAAGCTTGGCAAGGCTTCTGTCGCCAGCATTGCAGCGATGACTTTGTTCGTCGCGCTTAGCACGCAAATGCATATCGCACCTGCAGTCGCAGCAACTCCGGTTGCTTCGGGCCTGCTGGTCGAGATGGCATGACCAAGCCTGACAATAATACCCCCTTTGGGCCGGAGAGCTCTGTCCCCCCCGCGAGCAAACCTGCCGGCGCGCATTCCAGTCGCAGCGCCGCTTCTCCGGCCCAATCTCTTTCCCCCGAGCGTCCGAAACGTCGCTCGCGGCTTGATGCAGAAATCGAACGCCTGCGCCAGAGCCCAACCCCCACTCAGAGCACTGGGCGTTCGAACACTGAAGAGAATTTTTTCAACGGAGCAGCCTTCATGGGCATTTTCAGCCGCACCCGCGATATCATCGCAGCTAACTTTACAGACATGCTGGACAAGGCAGACGACCCAGCGAAGATGATCCGCATGATCATCCTCGAAATGGAGGAAACGCTGGTCGAAGTTCGCGCCAGCGCGGCGCGCACTATAGCTGATCAAAAGGAAATGCACCGCCACGTGGTGAAGCTGGACCGGCTGCAAGCTGACTGGGGCGAGAAAGCACAGTTGGCGCTGAGCAAGGATCGCGAGGATCTTGCTCGAGCAGCTCTGGTCGAAAAACGGAAGGCCGCCGATATGGGCGACCAGCTGCGTCAGGAAATCGGCGTATTGGATGACGCGCTTCGGGCCTACGAAGAAGATATCCAGAAATTGCAGCATCGCCTGCGCGAAGCCCGCAGCCGTCAGACCGCAATTGCTGCTCGTCTTGAAAGCGCCGAGAACCGCGTAAAGCTGCGTACGGTTATGAGCACTGAACGCACAGACGAAGCCATCTCGCGCTTCGACCAGTTGGAGCGCCGGGTCGATTACGCCGAAGGCCGCGCCGAAGCGCTGAGCATTGCTGATCAGTCCGGTACGCCAAGCCTTTCGGACGAGATCGCAGCGCTCGCAGGCGCGGACGCGATCGATGATGAATTGGAACAGATGAAGAAGGCGCTGGGCAAAGACAGCGCTGACAAGAAAGGGGCTTAAGCCGTGGATCCGGAATTTGTAATCGTACCAATGGTTCTTATCGGCCTACCGTGGCTGATTCTGCACTACGTCACCAAGTGGAAGACCTCCGCGACGATCACCACCGATGACGAGGTTTTGCTGGACGAACTTTACCAGCTCGCCCGCCGACTGGATGACCGGATGGACACGGTCGAACGCCTGGTTGCGAGCGACAACCCTGAATTCCAGCCCAAGCGCATTCAGGCCAATTTGGAAGCTGACAATCAGCAATTGCGCGAACTGGACCGTCTGATCGCCGAGAAGAAAGGAACAGCCAAGTGAATAGCCCCCGCACAACCCTTTACCGCGACAAGCACAACGCAAAACTGATGGGCGTTTGCTCCGGCATCGCTGACTACACCGGGGTCAACGCGCTTTGGGTGCGTCTGGGTTTCCTTGTTTTGCTCTTCACTGTCGCGCCTATCTTGCTTCCGGCATACTTCATTGCCGGTATGCTACTCAGCAAGAAGCCGCCGCACCTTTATGTCGACAAGGAAGAACAACAGTACTGGCAGCGCGTACGGCAGAGCCCGAAGCGCACCGCGCGCGAAATCCGCGCACGCTTCCGTGATGTGGATCGCCGCCTGGCTGAGGTCGAGCATCATTACGTCAGCAGCAATCCGCGGCTAACCGCTGAAATCGAGCGCCTGCGCTGAACGAGTAGGGCAACACAAAGTCAAAAAGGGGACGAATACTGCCAGGCGAACTAATCCCGATCATCGCGATCATCTTCGGCTGCACCATTCCGATGGTCGCAATCTGGGCAAAGCACAAAGAGAAAGTGGCTCAGATGCAGATCAGCACGACTGCGGAACATACCGCTGAACGAGCTGCCCAGTATGCCAGCCAGGTGCAACGCCTTGAAGATCGTGTCCAAGTGCTTGAGCGCATTGTGACCGACAAGGGATACGATGTTGCGACCCAGATCGAAGCATTGCGCGACATTCGCGAGGTCGAACAGAGTGACCGCGGTGTCCCGCTCAACATGGAAAGAAAGGAACGCGCATAATGGACTGGGGTGGACCATCCTTTGTGATCGCAATCATCGCAGTCTCCTACGGCGCATGGCTGATCAACAACTGGATCAGGGCAAAGCATGGATATGAGCTGGAAGACGAGTGGGGCGGCAAATCCAAGCGCCAAGACTCGGCTGAATCGACCAAACTGCGCAAGGAAAATCGCGAGCTTCACGACAAGCTCGACCAGATGCAGGATCGCATGATCGTGCTGGAGAAGATTGTGACTGATCGCGGCTATTCGCTTTCCGAAGAAATCGAAGCGCTGCGCGACACCCGCGAAGTTGAAGGTTTGGACAACGGCGTGCCGCTGAACCTGGACAAGAAGGAGCGCGCGTGATGTTCCCGATCACCGAAACCGCAATCATAGTCGGCGTGGCCATCATGACCGGCGGCTGGATCATAAACAGCTACATGCGGATGAAGATGGGCTACCCGCTGGAAAACAGCTGGGGCAAGGCAATCTATCCAAAGCACGATGGCGAGGCCGTCGAGCGGGTGAAGCTGCTGAGCCAGGAAAACGCACAGCTGCGCGCAGAGCTTGGCTCGATGAAAGATCGCTTGGCGAATGTCGAACGCATCGTGACAGACAGTGGCTACCATCTGACACATGAGATTGATCGTCTTCGCGAAAGCAAGACTGACAAGGATGTGAACTGATGTTCGGCGCTGATACTTCTCTCGTAATGGACGCGCTGCAGATGGTGGGCCTTGCCGTGGTCGCGACAGGCGGGGCTGTGTGGTTTTTCCTGAGCCGTCGCAATTCTACTAACCAGCCAGTTGCCGACGGCAAGGCAGGCGAATTGGAAGATCGGGTCCGCGTCCTCGAACGTATCGCCACTGACCGATCGATCGATCTGGCCGATGAAATCGAAGACCTTCGGACAACGGACAATACGAAGGAAGCAAACTAATGGACGCCGATCTACTCGTAATATTCATGTTCGTATTGATCACGCTCATGATTGTGTTCCCCTTTGCGGCGATCATGCACAAACGAAATGTCGTTCATGAAGAGCGCAAGCTGGAGCTCCAGGCTCGCGCCGAGGAAGCAAAGAACGGCAATGGCAGTTCTGAGTTCCGCAAGCTCGAAGAGCGCGTTCGTGTCCTTGAGCGGATCGCGACAGATAACAAACAAGATCTGGCGCTCCAGATCGAAAGCCTGCGCGATTTGCAGGAGATTGACGATCTTACCGCTGAGCTTGCCAACCGACAGGAAACCACACGATGAGTTTTTGGACTGCCGTTGTTCTGATTGTCCTGATCGGCTCAATCGCGAGCGTCTTGCGATCACGCGCCAGCACAAGCGCGCGGTCCAACCATCAGAATGACAGTCACGCGCTTGAGAACAAGCAAGAGGCACAGCGCGAGATTGAAGAGCTTCGCGAACGCGTGAAAGTGCTCGAACGAATTACAGTGGATGGCCGCGAAGCGCGCGCCATCGCAGATGAAATCGAAAGCTTGCGCGGCAAGCCGGATAAACAGGACGGATAGGGCCACAAGTTTACGGAGGATATGAGGGAATGTTTGAGCCAACAATAATCATTGCCGCTGCATCTATAGTCGGCTTGTGTGTCGTCGCATTTGCATTGCTCAAGGCCTGGCATGGCTGGCTTGCGCTGAAGCAGCGAGAGCTCGACAGCACCACTGGTGAAATCGAAGGGGGTGTAGGCAATAGCGCAGCACGGATCGAGATTGCGGACCTTAAAGAACGCATCAAGAAGCTGGAAGCCATCGCAAGCGGGGTGGATTTGTGAGCCAAAGCGCTTAGATGCGCTATCATGCGATCCCTTGATGACATACGCGAAGAATATGATTTTCTCGAAGGCGATGAGCGCTATCGCCTGCTGATCGAGCTGGGCCGTGAGCTGGACCCGATGCCCGATGCCCTCAAAACCGATGCTACGCTGGTGCGAGGCTGCTCTGCCAGCGTCTGGGTCTATCCCACTGACAACGGCGGCAAACTGCACTTCCTGGCTGACAGCAATGCTGCGATTACCAAAGGCATCGTCGCGCTGGTGATTTCAGCTGTGCAGGACAAACCAGCCCATGAAGTCGCAGCTATGGACGTAACCGCCATGCTTGCGCCGTTCGATCTTAAGAACCAGCTTTCCTCCAACCGCACACAAGGCGTGCCAAACATGATCGCGCTGGTCCGCGAACATGCCGCGCGGCTTGCTGATGCCTGACCCGGAGATTTGACATGCGCCCGCTTTATGCAGCGGGGGGGATCATCGCGACTGGGCTGGCAGCGGTCGGAGCATTCCTGCCCATAATGCCGACAGTGCCGTTTCTGCTAGTGGCCGTATTCTGCTTTGCGCGCAGCAACACTGCGTGGGAGCAGAAGATCCTTGATCACCCGCATTGGGGTCCACAGGTTCTCGATTGGCGAGAGCGGCGCGCGATAAATCGTCGCGCCAAAGTCATGGCTCTGGGTGCATTGAGCGCAGGCGTCGGCTTTACCTGGCTCACATTGGGCACGCCTTGGGTATTTCTTTCGCTGGCAATTCTGGCAATTTCTGGAACGTGGATCTGGACCCGCAACGAATAGCTATGACGATAGGTCGGCTTCGCGGACCTTGGCGACGCCCGCTTCGCGCTGTTCCTTCAGCTCAGCCTTCAGCTTTACCGGATCGCGCGCGAAGACAAATCCGAAGCTGACCCCGCCTTCCTTGCCAATCGTCGCATGGTGCAGCTTGTGGGCTTGCACGAGCCGCTTTGCGTAGCCGCGCTTCGGGACCCAGCGCCAATACCGCTGATGGACCAGGCCATCATGCACCAGCGTGTAGATCACGCCATACAAAGTTATGCCAAGGGCGGCCCACCACAGCGCGTCGGAGACGTAATAGCCGATCCAGAACATGAGAAAGACTATTGTGCCGAAGACAACGGCGAACAGATCATTCTTTTCCAGAGTATTGTCATGCGGCTCATGATGGTCACGGTGCCACGCCCAGCCCCAGCCATGCATGATGTATTTGTGCGCATACCAGGCAAAGAATTCCATCCCGATCAGCGCGGCAAGGATGATTGCGATGATTTCCCACCAGCTCATGCGGCTACTCCTGCACGCCGCGCGCCAGGCAGTGCCCACCATGGGACATCGGGGCGACGGTGATGCTCCAGATGATAGCCGAAATGGAAACAGCTGGCGAGGCTGGCAAGCGTGCTGAAATTGTCAGAGCGCGCATTGTGCCCGTCAGCGAACGCTCCCTCGCCATGCCGATGCGGGCGATAGGTGCCGAAATAAAATAGCTGAAGTGAGGATAGCAGCGCTGGCGCGCCATAGAGCAGGAATATCTGCATAAACGGTATGTCAAACACGAACAGATAAATGCCGACCACGGTGTTGACGTAAATCAGTGATTGCCAGCCGAAATACCGCCTGAAGAAGGTCCAGTACCATGCCCAGAATTGTGTCGGGTGCGCGGTATCGAAATCGGGATCGCCGTCCTCACCGGTGTGCTTGTGATGCGCGAAATGTGCATCGCGTATCTTTCGCCAGGCAAAGCCCGCATAGAGGAACAACAGGATGGCACCGAGTGCGGAATTTATCTTTTGCCAGCCGGGGGCGAGCGAACCATGCATCGCATCGTGACACACGATAAAGACCCCGACCGATAGCCAACATTGCAGTGCAGCCATCAGCAGCACTTGCGGCCACGCGTTCCAGCTCAGTTCAAAAACAAACATCGCATAGAAATGAATGCCCAGCCAGCTGCCAGCGATAAGTGCGCCCAGAACAAGGCCGAACATACGCTGAGAATTGCGCGAAGGGAGAGATACCGGATACGACACGATAGGCGCCGTATAGGGCATTACACTTCAGGAAAAAAGAACTCACGCAAGTGATCGCCAATCTTGGCCGGGCGCAAGGTCTTCGCATCGATGCAGCACCAGCTTGATTGCACTTCAGCCAGCACTTCCTCGCCGCGGCTGATCACAGTCTTGTAGAACGCCCGTGCGCCCTGAAAATGCTCAAGCACAGTTTGCGCAATCACATCATCCTCGAGGAACGCCGGTTTGCGGTAGGTGATCTCGTGCTTGAGCGCGACCCATGCTTTGCTCGCCACATCATCGGCAGGTGCCAGCTTGTTCCAATGCGCTAAGACAGCATCTTGCACCCAGTTGAGATAGCGGGCGTTGTTCACATGCCCCATGAAGTCGATATCTTCCGGGAGGACTTTGATCGGAAATCTAAATGGCGTTGCTGACATATGTGTAAGTTAAGCACGAATAGATTGCTTTTCCATGACTGAAGCAATCGTGGTCTCTAATCAGCTTGCCAGTGTTGCGCGAAGGCCGCTAATCCGGCCTGATCAGAGGATAACCCAATGGCCAGCAAGCTCCGCACATTATACGAAAAGATCTGGGATACCCATGTTGTCGAGACGCGCGATGATGGAACATCGCTGATCTATATCGACCGGCATCTGGTGCATGAAGTCACCAGCCCGCAAGCGTTTGAATCGCTGCGACTGCAGGGACGTAAAGTGCGCCGACCCGACCTGACACTGGCTGTGCCGGACCACAACCTGCCCACTACGCCGCGGGTCGATTCAGACGGTAAGCGCATTCCCATCGCTGATCCTATGAGCGCGCAACAGCTTGAGGCTCTTGAAGCCAATGCACCCGCATTCGGCATCCGTTACATCGATGCCACGGCCGCTGCTCAGGGAATTGTGCATGTTGTAGGGCCGGAACAAGGCTTCTCTCTGCCCGGCACAACCATTGTTTGCGGCGACTCGCACACCGCCAGCCACGGCGGGATTGGCGCGCTGGCCTTTGGCATCGGCACCAGCGAAGTCGAACATGTTCTGGCGACGCAAACGCTGCAGCTGAAGCGCTCCAAATCGATGGAGGTGCGCGTCGATGGCACGCTTGGCGCGGGGGTGACCGCGAAGGACTTGATCCTGCATATCATCGGCACAATCGGCGCAGCCGGTGGCACAGGCTACGTGATCGAATATCGCGGTCCAGTGTTCGAACAAATGAGTGTCGAAGAGCGCCTGACCGTCTGCAATATGAGCATCGAGGCAGGAGCCCGTGCGGGCCTGATCGCGCCCGATGAAACGGTGTTCCGATATCTCAAAGGCCGCCCTCTTGCACCCAAGGGCGATGAATGGGACGAAGCGGTCGCTTACTGGAAAACGCTGCATAGCGATGAAGGGGCGAGTTTCGACAAGTCGGTCACTATCGATGCGCGCGACATTGAACCTACGGTAACCTGGGGCACCAGCCCCGAAGACACTGTCGCGATTGGCGGCGTAGTGCCTGATCCCGCCAGTTTTGCTGACCCGTCGAAGCAGCAAGCAGCAGCCAAGAGCCTGGAGTATATGGGACTTACGCCGGGGCAGCGCATCGAGGATATTGCGGTCGAGAATATCTTCATTGGCAGCTGCACCAACAGCCGGATCGAGGATCTGCGCGCTGCCGCCCACATCCTCCAAGGCCGCAAGAAGGCAAACAACGTCAAATGGGCCATAGTTGTGCCGGGATCTGGCCTCGTCAAAGCCATGGCAGAGGACGAAGGGTTGGACCGGATTTTCAAGGACGCCGGGTTTGAATGGCGCGAACCGGGCTGCTCAGCGTGCCTGGGCATGAACCCGGACAAAGTACCGCCGGGCGAACGATGTGCGTCGACCTCCAACCGTAATTTTGTCGGTCGACAAGGCCCGGGGGCCCGCACTCACCTCGTTTCACCAGCGATGGCTGCCGCAGCAGCCGTTGCCGGACACCTCACCGATGTGCGACAGTTCGCTTGAGTGAATTGCCCAAACATTTAAGGATTGGGTTTCCACCTACGTTAATGTCGGCGTCTGGAAAGGATCAATGAGATGGATGTGATGAAGGGAATTCGGGTCCCCGAACGGCTCTATAAGGGCGTCCTTTGGCTCGTTTCGATTGTGTTCGCCGCATTCCTGGTCGGTTTCGGCAATCTGATCATTGGCGATCTTCCTCAAGTCGAAACCCGTGTTGAGCGTAGCGATTTCGTTGAGACACCTGAAGTTATTCAACTTCGCAGCGAGATGCGCGCAATCAATGATGATCGCGCAACGGTCAGCGACCGGCTTGATCTTCTGCGTATCCAGCAACGACAAGCCGAGTCGGAAACTGCATCTGCAAAACAGACGTTCGAAGCCTGGATACAAACACGCAGAGCAACAACCGATCCCACTCAGGATCCAGAGGTCATTCGCCGAACCAGAGAGCTGGAACAGCTCCAGCAGAATGAACGTTCCGTAGACAATTCGGTCAGCGCACTCGAAACCGAACTGACAGAGCTTGATCAAAGATCGAATGCGGTTTTCGACCGGCTATCCACCGCGGAACTTAGCGGCATTCCCGCATATGAGAGAGCACAATTCTGGCAGGAATTGCGCATCTTTGCTCTAAGATTGCTGATTACGCTGCCGATGCTGGCCTTTGCTGCCTGGCTGGTAGCGAAGCGCCGGAAGGGCGAATACTGGCCAATTTCGCGCGGCTTTGTACTTGCATCAATCTTTGTCTTCTTCGTCGAGCTTGTGCCCTACCTGCCCAGTTATGGTGGCTACGTTCGTTATGGCGTTGGCATAATCCTGACCTTTGCTGCCGGGCACTTCCTCATCAAGAACATGCGCCAATATCTGGCCAAGCGGCAAGAGGTGGAACAAAAGGCTGAGGATGAACGTCGCAAACTTGTGTCACACGATGACGCATTCAAGAAGATGTCTTCCAGCGTGTGTCCCGGATGCGATCGCCCGATTGCGAAAATGGAAGGAATAGAGACCAATTTTTGCGTTCATTGCGGCATGACATTGTTCGACACATGCAGCTCTTGCGACACGCGCAAGATGGCATTTTTCCGCTTTTGTATGAAATGCGGAACAGTTGCACAGGAAGAGCCGAAGGCAGAGTCATCTGCTCAAGCCCCCTCCTAGCTCTACAACCGTTTTCGCTCTTGTTAACTTCAGCCCCCAACGCCAAGAAGAAACTATGACCAAAAAATCCAAAGCCGCCATTGGCGCCGCAGCAATCGGTTCCGCAGCAATCGCCGCTGCGCTTCTTTACGCCAACAAGCGCAAAAAGAAGGAAGAGCCCAAGCCAACGGTTCCGTCAGGCGAAAAGCCCGAGACCGATTGAAAGCGCAGTTCGAAAAGGGAGAGTCGACCGTGAAACCAATGATCTTTTTGCTTGCCATGGTCACCAGCTTGGCAGCTCCGGTTAGCGCGCAAGAAGCTCCTGATCTTGAGATGTGGCAGCTAGATTGCGGGACGATTGAGCTAAGCGACGCGGGCGATTTCTCTGATGCCCACCTTTATGACGGTGAGGAGCGCACGCTGGTCGTCAATTGCTATCTGATCCGGAATGCCGATCAGTACATGTTGTGGGATGCAGGCCTGTCGAAGGACCTGATCGGCATCAGTTACACAGAAGGCGCGTTCACAGTCTCAATGAAACGATCGCTGGTCGATCAGCTGGCTGAACTCACGCTGAGCCCCGAGGACATAAACTTTGCTGCAGTGAGCCACTATCATTTCGATCACAGCAGCCAATTGGCCGATTTTTCTGAATCGACTTTGTTGATCGGTGTTGGGGATTGGGAAGTCGTTCAGGCAACAAAGGAACCCAATCAGTTGGTCGATCCACGTCCTTTCGCGCCATGGCTGGGCGATGATGCGGCACCTGTTACGGCGATTGCCCGAGATCACGATGTCTTTGGAGACGGATCAGTATTGATCAAAGCAACGCCGGGCCACACACCGGGCCACACCAGTTTGCTGGTCCGCCTTCCCGAGAAAGGTAACGTATTGCTGACCGGGGATCTTTATCACTTCGAAGAACAGGTGACGAACCGCGGGGTGCCCCAGTTTAACACCAATCGCGCGGACACACTCGCTTCGATGGCGCGCTTTGACGCGATAGGCAAATCGCTTGGTGCGACTGTGATTATACAGCATGATCCGCGCCACATGGATAGATTGCCCGCGTTTCCTGAGTCGGCAAAGTAATGGAACCTGTTTCAACCATTGAAGGCCGCGCCTATCCCTACGGCGCGAAGAACGTCGACACGGACGTGATTATTCCCGCTGAATGGCTCAAGACCATCAGCCGCGAAGGCTTGGGCAAAGGCGCATTTGAAAGCGTGCGTGCGCAGCCGGACAATGTGTTCGATGACGAACGCTACGCCGGCTCACCCATCCTTATCGCGGGCGACAATTTTGGCTGCGGATCCAGCCGCGAACACGCCGCATGGGCTCTGGGCGATCTGGGCATCAAGGCGGTCATTGCACCCAGTTTCTCCGACATCTTCTCAGGAAATGCGTTCAAAAACGGCATCCTGACTGTGGTGCTGCCGCAGGAAGCGGTCGACCGGTTGCTTGAAGTCGCAGAGACAGAGGAAATCACAATCGATCTGGAAAGTCAGACGGTGACCACGCCATTTCAGGATCGTTTTAAATTCGAGATCGATCCGTTCCGCAAGCAGTGCTTGCTTGAGGGCCTGGACGAGATCGGGCTGACGCTGGAGCGCGATGCAGCCATTGCAAATTACGAACAACGCCGGGGTCAAGAGATGCCCTGGATCGAGAGAGGGACACAAGTCACATCATGAAGGCACTACGTACGCACCAAATTGGCGGCCCGGAAACGCTCACGCTGGACGAAGTCGAGGTCCCCACCCCGGGCAAGGGCGAAGTGCTGGTTGATGTAAAGGCTTGCGCGATCAACTATCCCGACACGTTGATGATCCGCGACATGTACCAGTTCAAGCCAGAGCGTCCGTACTCTCCGGGTGGCGAGATCGCGGGCGTGATCGAAGCAGTGGGCGAAGGCGTGGAAGGCTATGCCGTGGGCGACAAGGTCATGGCCGGGATTGGCAATGGCGGACTGGCAGAGAAGGTTATCGTCCCCGCTGGCCGCATGTTTCCGATCCCAGATGGCGTGGCATTCGAAAAGGCAGCCAGCCTGCTGATGACTTACGGCACGACGATCCACGGTCTGAAGGATCGCGGACACATCAAGGAAGGCGACACAGTGCTGGTGCTTGGTGCGGCAGGCGGCGTTGGCCTGTCGGCCGTAGAACTATCCAAGGCTTTCGGTGCGCGCGTAGTAGCGGCGGTATCCTCTGAAGAAAAAGGCGAGGTTGCCAAACGCGCAGGTGCAGACGAGGTCGTGATCTATCCCAAGGGCGAGATGGACAAGGACGCGTCAAAGGCGCTTGCCAATGCGTTCAAGGCGGCTTGCGACCCGGAAGGCGCAAACATCGTCTATGACATTGTTGGCGGGCAATATTCCGAGCCTGCGCTGCGTTCGATCGCTTGGGAAGGAAAGTTCCTGGTGGTCGGCTTCCCGGCAGGGATCGCCAAGATGCCGCTCAACCTGACGCTGTTGAAAAGCTGTGACATTGCGGGTGTCTTCTGGGGCGCGTTCACCGCACGCGAACCGGTAAAGTTCCGCCAGCAAGTGGAAGAGCTGTTCCAAATGATGAAGGACGGGAAGATAGACCCGCTGGTGTCAGAAACATTCCCGCTGAAGCGCGGCGGTGACGCAATTGCGAAACTTGAAAACCGGCAGGCCGTCGGCAAGCTTGTAGTGACGATGGACTAAAGCGCCTTGCCGCATGCGGCGGCGAGCCCTATTTCGCTTTTAGAGACTATCCCGAGGGGACTGACACAATGACCGATTTCAAAGACCGCGAGCGCGCCGAAGAAGCCAAGTTCGCGATGGACGAGGACACCGCGTTCCGCGTGGCCGCACGCCGCAACCGCTTGCTGGGTGAGTGGGCAGCGGGCCTGATGGGCCTGACCGAAGAAGAAACCGATGCTTATAAGAAGGCGGTAGTGCAAGCTGACTTTGAAGAAGCGGGCGATGAAGATGTGATCCGCAAACTGCTGGGCGATCTGACTGCAGCAGAGAGCGATGTCAGCGAAGCCGACATCCGCGCCAAGCTGGATGAATGCTCGGTCGAGGCGCGTCGTCAATTGATGAGCGAGAGCTAATCACATGCCGATGTCGGCATCCGAAATCACTGGCATGATCACTGCCGCGCTTCCCGGCGCAGTGGTGGAGATGACTGATCTTGCCGGAGACGACGATCACTGGGCAGCCAAGGTTACCGCTCCGCAATTCGCAGGCAAGAACCGCGTCCAGCAACACAAGATGGTCTACGAAGCCTTGGGCGGCCGTATGGGCGGCGTGCTGCATGCCTTGCAACTGACGACCGCAGTTCCCACTTCGGACTGAACAAGAATTTCAACTTTCAGGTTTTAGCCACCATGTCTGACACTGACGCACGCATTTCCACTCTCGTGAATAACAACGATGTTGTCCTGTTCATGAAGGGCACCCCCCTGTTCCCGCAATGCGGCTTTTCCAGCCGCGCCGTGGCCATTCTGGATCACTGCGGCGTTGCCTATGAAGGCGTGGATGTGTTGCAGGACATGGAAATCCGTCAGGGGATCAAGGCCTTCTCAGACTGGCCAACCATACCGCAGCTCTACGTAAAAGGTGAATTCCTTGGCGGTAGCGACATCATGATGGAAATGTTCGAAGCAGGCGAATTGCAGCAACTGCTGGATGAAAAGCAGGTGGCGAAAGCAGACAGCTAAAGCCAGACCAAATCGGACAGAACAAAAAGAAAGCCGCCCCGGGGTACCAGTGGGGCGGCTTTCTTTGTTTCGGGGAAGCGGGCCAGGGAGACTGCGGCACTGCCTCATTCACGAAGACTAACTCGTATGCCAATTACTATGCATTGAGTATGCCAATTTCACGGATTGCACCTTTTCCGCGCCTTGCGATGGTTGCCAAATCCTTACCCGGCCCTCGAGTGTTAGAATTTCCGACAGCTTGGCGATTTTGCTGGGTGGCAATTGCTTGCCGCTATGCGCATAAGATTGCCGATGAACACACCTGACACCCAAGCGCCTGACGCCATTCCTGCTGCAACCGTCATAATTTTTCGCAACGGACCGGACGATGGCCCGCCCGAAATCCTGATGACGATCCGCAGTCGCGAAATGGTGTTTGCCGGCGGTATGGCCGTGTTCCCCGGTGGACGGGTAGACCCGGCCGACTTTGAGCTTGGGGCGATGATGGGCGGGTCGCTCGAGCCAGATGAGGCCGCGCATCAGATAGCGGTGGTTCGCGAAACTCTGGAAGAGACCGGCCTTGTTATCGGGCTTTCCGGTGATATCGACGCCAGCAGAGCGCAGGCAGCCCGGCATTTCCTTCAGGAAACCGGTGAGCTTGCGCCAGTGCTTGACCACTTCGGCTGGGAACTCGATCTCGATCAGTTAACGCCCTTTGCCAGATGGTATCCCAAGAACGAGCGTATCCCGCGCGTCTATGACACGCGGTTTTACCTTGCGAATCTGGGAACCGGGGCGGTCGATATTGCTGCTGACCTTTCTGAGAATACGCATCTGTTTTGGGTATCTGCGAAGGGAGCCCTGGAGGCTGCCGAGAAGGGTGACATCAAGGTCATCTTTCCGACTCGCCGCAATCTGGAACGGCTTGCACTTTTCAGCACTTTCGAAGAGGCCAAGGCTCAAGCCGAGGCGATCCCCGTGCGCACAATCACGCCGTTCATGGAAGACTTGGAAGGCAAAACTTGGCTCCAGATCGGTGAAGATCTCGGCTATCCTGTGACAGGAGAACCGTTGGACAGCGTCTTGCGGGGCTAGCCCCACCCAGCCGGTGTGTGTTGAAAACTGGCGCGCCCGGCAGGACTGTCCTCGCCCTTCGGGCTCGTTCATCTCCGCTTCGCTTCGATTCCGAACCTCAAGACGGTTCAAGTCGCTGCACACAACATCCATATCTGACCCTCGTAAGGGCCAGATATGGCTGGCGCGCCCGGCAGGACTCGAACCTGCTGCCTCAAGATTAGAAGTCTCGCGCTCTATCCAGATGAGCTACGGGCGCGCGCCGAAACTGCCATTAGCGTGCTTTGCAGCGGGTTCAAATGGCGTTAGGTCTTTCGCCCATGGAAAAATCGCCTCAACGCGTCACTAGCGACTCCGCTCCACAAGCATTCCGCTACTATGACCTGGTCATGGCGGCGTTTGTCGCGATCTTGCTGCTGTCCAACCTGATCGGAGCCAGTAAACCGAGCTACATCACTCTACCCGGCGGCGAATCATGGATCTTTGGCGCAGGTGTGCTGTTCTTTCCGATAAGCTACATTATCGGCGATGTTCTGACCGAGGTCTACGGCTATGCTCGGGCGCGCCGCGTAATCTGGACCGGGTTTGCCGCATTGCTGTTCATGGCGTTCATGGCATGGGTGGTTGTCTCCCTGCCCCCGGCAGATGGCTGGCCATTCCAGAGCGACTACGAGAATGTGTTCGGCAATAGCTGGCGCATTGTGCTTGCCTCTATGACTGCATTCTGGGTTGGCGAGTTCGCCAATTCCTATGTGCTTGCGAAGATGAAGGTCTGGACGGAGGGGCGATTCTTGTGGATGCGCACCATCGGGTCGACCGTGGTCGGGCAAGGGCTCGACAGCATGATCTTCTATCCATTGGCATTCTGGGGCCTCGCTGGCTGGCCGCCCGAGACGCTCGTCCAGGTCGTAATCTCGCAATGGATCATTAAAACGCTGTGGGAAGCTTTGCTTACCCCGTTCACTTACGTCGTGATTAACCGGTTGAAAGCGGCCGAGGGCGTCGATCTATACGATACGCAAACGGACTTCTCCCCGTTCGCAAGCAGCGGAAAACGCGATGACTAGCGGCTATTGAGCGGCTTCGAACCAGTCATCTTCCACCGCAGTTTCCCAAACTGTGCCATCAGGCACAATCTCGACTGCCGGTTCCAGTTGCAGGCGCTCTGCCAGCAGCTTCAGGTCTTTCTCAACCGGTATGCCATAAAGATCACGATGGCTTTCCTGCAGCCGCAAAACGAGCCTGTCTTCATCTCGCAAGAGACGGCTGACTTGCAGTGACTTGGGTGAGCGGGCACCAATTCTTCGCGCAAGGCGGATCCCAAGTCCCCAACAGATTGCTTGTTCGAGCGCCTCGCGCGAAGCAAGAAGCATAAGCTGCTTTGGCAGGTCGAGCTGGTTACCGTTTGCCGCAAGCGTTGCCGCCATCATCGCGCGCCCTTCCGCGTCGACCGCAAGCCAGCGCTTGTGCAATGCCCAGTCGATTGCCAGCGGAACGCGCAGGTTAGGTTCAATTTGCATACCGGCCAAAGCCAGCATTGTTGCAGAAAGGCGCAGCCGTTCGCTGCCGGAATCGCCGGTCGGCACGGCTTCCGATGCCCAGCCCGCAATCCGGGTCGCCAATTGAGGTGGTGCGCCGCGCGACGCCGCAAAGTGCGACACCCCAGCCAATAGTGGATCCTGCGCACGCTTGTGATCAGCAAGGCGTGAATAGATCAGCCCTTCGCGAAGTCCCCAGGATGAGAAAACGACCGTCTCTGCCTTGAGTGTTCGCAGGAGTGCTTGCAACAGGACCGCTGCGTGCGGAAGAATTTCGGCGCGCATCGCGGTAATACGTGGAACCCGCTTGAGGTTGTCCGGATCCTCTTGCGCCAGCTTTCGGGCCAGTGCCAGCACCTGTTGCCGACTCAGCTCAAGTGCGTGCGGGTCAGTCAAAGGAAACTTGCGCATTTCCATCGCGTAGACGGCCATCGCGCGCCAGGTACCACCAACCAGATATAGCGGGGAATTGATGCGCTTGCTCCACCCGCCCTCTTTCAGCTTGCCGGCCAGGCGTTGCCGCATAGCCACGACCCCGTCGTCGCTGTCTTCGCGATATTCACGCAGCCGCAAAGTACCAAGCGGTAATGTGGTGGCGCCCTCGCTTGCTCCGCCAGCAACGCGGATCAGTTCCAGACTACCCCCACCCAGATCGGCAACCACTCCTTCGGCTCCGGGAAATGCCCCTATAACCCCCTGGGCGCTGACCTCAGCCTCTTCTTCGCCAGCCAGAAGCCTGGGCGCAAAACCAAGCGCCCGCACTTCTTCCAGAAACTCCGGCCCGTTTTCAGCATCACGCGAAGCTGCTGTCGCTACCGTTTCGACATCTTCGACACCCAAATCTTCAAGAAGCAGGGCAAAACGTTTTAGCCCGCGCATAGCCAGATCAATCGAATCCTGCGCCAACCGTCCGGTCGCTTTGATTTCGCGCCCCAGCTGCGCAGTGACCTTTTCGTTCAACAGCGTAACCGGCGCCCGCATAGTCCCGCCATAAACAACCAATCGAACAGTATTGGACCCGATGTCGATAATTGCACGCTCTGCCGCATTGCCCGAGAAGCTGCCCGCCCGGTCGCTGCGCCGCCGCGTCGAACTCATGCTTGGCGCCCTTTGCGCAGGGAAAGCTTTGGTACCGCGTCCGGATCCAGCGCATCGCCCCGGCCCGACAAAGAAGGATTGGTCATGAAGTAATGGTGACAGTTGAAGGGTTTATCAGGGGTTTCGGCTCGCAGATATTCGCCATCTTCGCGCAGCCACCAGCTTTGTTCGCTATCAAGAACATTGGCCAGCAAGACCTGTTGCAGAACCTGATCATGCACGGTGCGGTTCCTGATCGGGATCAAGGTTTCGACCCGGCGATCAAGATTGCGCTCCATCAAGTCAGCTGAAGAAATGTAGACCCTTGCATTGCTGCTCGGCATCGCATGTCCATTGGCGAACGCGTATATTCGTCCATGCTCCAGAAACCGCCCGATGATTGATTTGACACGGATGTTATCGCTGACCGCGGCAATGCCAGGGCGCAAACAACAGATACCGCGCACGACCAGCTCTATCTCGACACCGGCCTGGCTCGCTTCATATAGCTTGTCGATCATGTCCTGATCAGTGATCTGATTGCATTTCCCCCAAATCGCTGCAGGTTTCCCTACGCGCGCATTTGCAATCTCTGCATCAATCAATCCGTACAGATGATCGCGCAAATGGATGGGTGATATGACCAGCGCTTCGGTACTACTCGGTTCAACATAGCCGCTTACAAAGTTGAAAAGCTTTGCCGCATCGCGGCTGAATTCCGGTTCAGCGGTAAAGAAGCTTAGGTCGGTATAGGTGCGGGCGGTAACCGGGTGATAATTGCCTGTTCCAAAGTGACAATAGGTGCGGAACCCCTCTTCCTCGCGCCGCACAACCATCGCAACCTTCGCATGTGTCTTCCAGTCGACGAAGCCGTAAATCACCTGGACCCCGGCGCGCTCCAGCTTGCTCGCCCACATCAGGTTTTGCTCTTCATCAAAGCGCGCTTTGATTTCAACCACTGCGGTAACCGATTTGCCTTCCTCTGCAGCAGCTATGAGCGCGCTGATAATGGCCGACTGGTTGCCTGCACGATAAAGTGTTTGCTTGATCGCCACGACATCCGGATCTGCCGCGGCCTGCCGGATGAAGTCCACCACCACTTCAAAGCTTTCATAGGGGTGGTGAATGATGATGTCTTTCTCGCGGATGGCAGCGAAACAGTCACCATCGTGTTCCCGAATGCGCTCAGGATAACGCGGGTTATAGCTTTCGAATTTGAGATCGCGCCGGTCCGCGGCCACAATCTCGCTCAATGAACTCATCCCGATAATACCATCGGTCCTCATTACCATCGCATCGGACACGCCCAATTGTTCGAGCAGGACCTGCTCGGCAACGGGATCGAAATCCTCTTCCAGTTCGAGTTGGATCACACGCCCTCTGCGCCGGCGCTGGATTGCGCTGCGGAAAGTGCGGACAAGGTCTTCGGCTTCTTCCTCGATCTCTATGTCGCTGTCGCGCAGCACACGGAACAACCCGTCGCCTTCGATCGTAAAACCGGGAAAAACATGATCGGCGAAACGGCAAATCAGGCTAGCGACAGAGATAAACAACGCGTCGTCGCCCGGAACCTGCACAAATCGAGGCAAGGCAGGCGGGATCAGGACCATCTCGATAACTTGCTCATTATCTGCTTGCCGCGTGAGCGTGAAGAGAAGGCCCAAGCCGCCATTGGTGACGAATGGAAACGGATGGGCTGGATCCAGCGCCTGTGGCGTGAGAACCGGCATAATTTCCTCGAGGAAGTATGTCTCGAGCCAATCAATTGCATCGGGCGAGATCCGGTGCTCGTCGGCTACATGGATGCCATTGGCGGACAATTGCTCATGCAGCTCTCGCCAGGTCTTCTCCTGAGTGAGCGAAAGCCGCGCGACCCGCTCTCTCACCGCGGCAAGCTGCTGTGATGGCGTGCTGCCATCGATCGACAGGCGTTCAATCCCGCGCTGCACCTGTCCCGCAAGGCCGGCAACGCGAATCATCACGAATTCATCGAGATTGCTTCCGGAGATCGCCAGGAACCGAAGGCGTTCCAGCAGCGGATAGTTCGGATTGCCCGCTTCTGCGAGAACACGCTCGTTAAACGCCAGCCAGCTCAGTTCCCGGTTGAAATAGAGATCGCCGCTGGTCGCCGCGGTACGGCTTTGTTGCAGATTGACCGGTTCGCTGCCCATAGTGGTCTATTCTAACTCCCGCACGATACATTGTCGAAGGATTCAGATAAGCGTGCTGCTATCAGCAATTTCCGTAATCCCGCGCTTGCCGGTCCCATCGCGGCCAAGCTGAACAATCACATCAATTACAGAAGCCGCGTAGGCAATCGTATCGCTGCGCTTAAGGCCGATACCGGTCTGCATGACCATTAGCGACAATTGTTCCAACGCACCGCGCAGACTGTTGGCGTGGATCGTAGAAAAGCTGCCCGGGTGGCCAGTGTTGATAGCACGCAGGAAACTTACGCTTTCCTGGCCGCGAAGCTCGCCCAAGACGATCCGGTCCGGGCGCAATCGCAGCGCGGCTTGCAGCAATTCGTTGGCGGACACCTTGGCTTCGCCCAGCTCGCCCTTCACAGCGACAAGCCCGACACCGTTCTCTCCCGGCAGTTTCAGTTCCGGTGTATCCTCCACCAGAACCACGCGTTCATCGCGCGGGATTTCCTTCAACATCGCGTTGAGGAAAGTCGTCTTGCCTGTGCTTGTGCCGCCTGAGATCAGTATTGTTCGTCTTTGGCGGATCGCTTCGCGGAGATAGGCGATTGGCTCAGCTTGCGGGTCAGGCATTTGCGGGGGCAAGGGCTTGGAAAGCGGTCCGGCATCATAAGCATCTAGCGGTAAATCGAGCCGGCGATGACGGCGGATCGCCATCGTCCAGTGCTTACGCGTGGCCGGCGGACCGCAAAACTGGATACGCGCACCATCCGGCAGTGTTGCGCCCAGCAATGGGTGTTCGCGGTTGATCCCCTGGTGGCTTACCCGCGCAACCTGTTCCGCAAGCCGCTGAACAAGCGCATCATCGATGTCAGGCGTTTCGACCCGCTTCATCCCGGGATCTGTGGCATCTTCGATCCAGACTTCGCCCGGACGATTGACCATAATCTCGGTTATTGTGTCGCGATCCAACCATTGCCGGAACGGCGCCAGATACGCCTCCAGATACACACTGTGCTCACCCGCAGGCGCCTTAACGTCATTCGGCAAAGGATGGACTTCAGCGGACATCGTCTTTTCGCTCAATTCGGAACCTGAGAGAAATCCAGATCTCGCGATGTAAATACGCGGATTGGTTCACCCTGGCGGACGCGGACAGTCGGGCCGATCTTGCCGTCCTGCTCAATCGCCGCTGCTGCCGCCGAGCTGCCACCGCCCAGCACGACAGACGCACCCCCTGATGCAACCGCAGCAAGGCCATCGACAACGGAAAGCAGAAGTGCAGAACCGAAACGGCCAAAGAAATTCGAATTCACATCGCCTTCAAGCCCGGTGGTGCCATCGAAGCCGACAGCAGGCGATGCGAGATTGACCGAAGCGCCGTCTGGGCGGATCAGCCGCGTCCAGATAACAAAGGCGCGCTTTTGTCCGCCTTGCAGACCGGATTGGTATTGCCCGACGAGCCGTGATGATCGTGGAACCAGAATGCGTGTGCCGTCAAAGCTACGCACATCCTCGCTCACGACTGCGCGGACAAATCCCGGAACATCTGTGTCGATTGCAGTCTCAAGGATTGCCGGTATCAACGTGCCTTGCGTGACCGTGGTGGACGGGTTGGTCATAGGCGTTGCTTGCGCAGGCGCGCCGCCAACACCGCCAATGCGGCTCGCGAAGTCGGCGGCTGAATTGCCTGTCGATGCCGGCGATGCAGAGCCTGTCGCAACGGCCGCGTCTGGCGCAACAGCCTCTGCCGCATTTCCGGCCGCGCTCGAATCGAATACCACCGTCGGACTGGAGTATGGATTCGTGCTTGGCGCTATTGCGACAGCCGCTCCGCTCTCATCAATGGGTTCAGGTACAACAATTGGCGGCGGCACCGCTTGCACAGGTTCTGGTGCTTGGACTTCTTGAGGCACCGCCGCAACAGGGGTGGGATCAGCGGACAAAGCTGGCTGTTCCTCCAGTTCCGCCGATGTCATCGCCCAGAATGCGACTGCACCAAGCCCGGCAACAATGGCGACACCAGCGGCGAGCCCCAAGGCATCCGAGCCCAGTTTTTGTTGAGCTACCGCTGGATAAGCTGTGCGGCTAGCCAGATCAATAATTTCAGCTGACTCCTGATCGCGCGGATCTTTGCCCGTAACTTGGCTGGCCAAACGCATCAGTTGTTCTCCCGCGCTTCAGCTTCGATCTGAGCGAGCGCCGGCTCATCACGTAGCGGCGGCGACGGGCGGACCGGGCCGTTGTTGATCAAAAGAGCGGATTCTTCGCCATGCCTGAGCACAATCTGGCGCGGCACCGCCTGAACCACGATTGTCTCGCCGCGCACAGTGAAATTCACCGGCCCTTCAGTTCCATCTGTATCGGTGATCAGAATGGCTGGTACCGCGCGATCAGTCGGCCAACTTAGGAATGTGGCACGGCCATCATCAAAAGCGCGTACCGGATGCAGGCTGGCATCGCCGCGCTTGTCCCATGCGAAATTGAGATCAGCCGGATCGAGCACTGCGAATGGATCGGTCGCCGCCGCCATCTCGCTGGCATTTGCCTGACGGCGCGCTTCCAGTTCGGCAGCAGCAGCCTTAGCCGCTTCGAGTTCCGGATAGCGGAAGCTCATGACATAGACCGGGCGATTGCGCGGGCTCGCAACCAGATCGAACAGGTAAGTTCGCTGGCTGGTGACAACGGTCAGATTGGTCACGGCATTATCGGCCAATGGCTTCACGAACAGCAGGTTCGCCCGCTTGTTCGGCGTGACTTGCCAGCTTTGCGAATCCCCGATCGCGACATTCTCGATCACTTCGTCTTCAGCGAACATGATCGTCGCCTGGACGCGCGCCTTGCCATTGATGCGCACGACTTGTGCTGGATCATATTCCAGCTCAACCAGACGCGGATCGTCAGCCATCGCCGGGGTAGTTGCCAGCGTTGCCGTTGCAAGAGCGAGCGCAAATGCTGCTGCGCGGATCATGATGAAGTCTCCGATTTGCGCGCCAAAGCGCGCGCTTGAACAGGGCGGAAGCGATTGCCGATGCCGCGCGTGCGTGACGTGGATTGTCTCGTGCCAGAATGCGGGGCTGCACTGCCCCCGGATGTGGCGTACACCCGTGTTTCGCGCACCCTTGCCGTGCTGCCAGTGCCGCCGCCATCACTGGCCATATTGGTCATTGTCGCTGCTGCAACGTCCACACGGCGAGCGCCCGACGCGGTTGCAGCTATCGTTGCGTTGCGCGCCTCAGCCACACGGGCCGAGGTTTGGTTAAAGGTGCTGACCGCCGCAGCATCCACCGTGTCGCCTTGCGGTGCAAGCCCGAACACCTGCCAGCCGGCAACTATGGTGCCGGTCACTTTGAGCACCATAAACATCAATGCGACATGCACCGCACCGATCAGGAAAAACGCCATCGCCGCACGCGGTGATACTTCGCCGGGTATGGCAACCAATGCGGACAGCACCGGCACTGCCAACTCCAGCATGATTGTGCCGCCCAGCACGGCAAACAGCGGAACCAGCGCCAGCATGACCAAGCCTTTAAGCCAACCGATGAACAGGCCGCGTGTACCGTTGAACAAAGCCATCACAACGAACACCGGACCGATCGCCACCAGTAGCGCCAAGGCAATCTTGGATGTCGCCAACACCCCTACCGTACCCAGCAGCAAGAGGACTGCACCAAGCCACATCAGCCCAGGGGGTGAGAAAGCCTCGAAGTTCTCTTGACCCTGGCTCGCCTGCTGAACAGCCTCGAAAACAACGTCCAATTTTTGCCCAAACACCAAAGTGGCCGGGCCATCGCTGCCTGTCAGCACCTTAGCCAACCATTCGGGGCCCCATACGATAATGTTCCAGACCACGCCTTGGTAAGCGACCCAGCTGGTCGCGAAAGTAAGAACCAAGCCCAAAGTCATCATTCGCGGGACAAGTGCCCTAACGCTCAAGCTAGAGCGGCCCAGCATCAAGCTGATTCCGAAGAAGGCGACGTAGAAGGTCAGCAAGATGACAAGGGTAGTTTGCAACGCCCCACCGGGTGCGAACAGGCTGCCGAACATGCCCGCTGCGCCTTGCTGAGCCATGCATTCGATGGCCTGCAGCGCAGAGGCAATGCCCCCGCCCATGCCCTCTAGCGCAGTATCGCAAGTCCCCGCCATTACTCCGCCGCCTGCCACAGAGGCAATTCGCCGCCGGCATCATTGTCTGCATGTTCAGGCCACACGCGGCCGGTCAGCGGCGGAAACCAGTCTGCCGGACTTTCACCCACGGTTGCGCGCAGCTGATCCAGTTTACGCACTGAAGCTTCGCGGCCAGACAGGATGGTCAAAACTTCCGGAGCGCCTGAAAGGTCAAGCCGCACCACAACGCTCGCGTCGGGCTGACGAACCAGAAAGCAGCGGCTGTGTGCCGGAAGCGACCGGATCAGCGCCAGCTCGTGATCGGTCAGGCCAAAGCCATCGCAATAATCCTCTGCCCGCGCGCGGCTGTTGGGCATGAAAATCATCGTGGCGGTCTGTTCCACCAATGCGGCCGAGATCCGGCTTTCGAGTGCGTCGCTAGCACTTTGTGTAGCAAACCCAACCAGCGCATTGCGCTTACGCAACGTCTTCAACCAGTCCCGGATACGCGCAGCGAAGACTTCGTCATCCAGCGCCTTCCACCCTTCATCGATCAGGATCATGGTCGGCTCGCCGTCCAAACGCTCATCAATGCGGTGGAACAAATACATCATGGTCGGCGTGCGGAGGCGCGGATTTTCAAGCAGCGCGGTCATGTCAAAGCCAAGCACACGGTTCGCCAGATCCAGCTTGTCGCTTGCGTTGTCGAACAACCAGGCGTGCTCACCGTCACCGATCCATGCCGAGAGCCGGTCCGCCAGATCGCCGGGCTGCGGCCTGCGCGATCCGGCCAGCAATTCCTTGAAATGACGCAAGCGGCGCAGCGATGCATCGTTGCTGTAAGCGGCGTCCACTGCAGCCGAAATCGTGGCTAACTCTTCCGGCACGGTCGCTTCCAGAATTACGCCCAGCCAATCGCGCAAGAATGCCTTGTTCTCCGCCGTGTCGGGTAGCGTGAGCGGGTTGAAACCAGTTGGTTCGCCCGCGCTGATCCGGTCATATCGCCCGCCAATCCCGCGAATGAACAGCTCTGCTCCGCGATCCTTGTCGAACAGGACTGTGCGTGGATTGAATTTCTGCGCCTGCGCAGCGAGGAAGTTCATCACCACCGTCTTGCCTGAACCGGATGGGCCGATGACCGAGAAATTGCCCAGATCGCCATTGTGAAAATTGAAGAAAAACGGCGTCGCGCTGGTCGTTTGCAGCAGTGTTACCGCTTCACCCCAGTGGTTGCCGCTTGCCTTGCCCAGCGCAAAGCCATGCATAGAGCCGAAGCCAGCCATATTCGCGCTGCTGATCAGTGCGCGGCGCACCACATATTGCTCATTACCCGGAAATTGTGCCCAGAAACCCGGCTCCAAATTGATGTCTTCGCGAACAGCAATCGCGCCGGCATCTGCCAATGCCGCTCCGCAGGATGCGGTTGCCTCATCAAGCCGGGCCAGATTGCTTTCACGGACCAGCACTGTCAGATGATGATCGCCGAAGCCAACCGAGCCATTGCCCAGCTCGTCCCGCGCGGTAAGCATGTCAGCGCGCTCGGCCGCTGCCTCTTCATCCACCGCGCGCAGCCGCCGCAGCGCCAGATCAATCTGCTCTCGTGCCGTGGTCCGTTCGGTAGGCGCGTAGCTTTCCGTGACGATCATCTCGTACGGCTGGCGCAGCAAGCCATCAAGCAGACCCGGCGATGTCGCGTCGGGGTATTCCTTAAGGCCCAAAAGGGCTGCGAATTCTACCCCGCCTGAACCGCGAAGCTCCATCGCATCCAAACCGAAACTTGCACGCCGATAGGGCAGCATTTGACCTACGTCAGTGTCATGGTCCGGCTCGCGCACGGGGCGCATCTCGCCATTGTAGATCGCCGAAAGCAGCTCGAGCATTTCCGAATTGGTGCCCGTCAGCCCCTCGTATTCGCCGGGCACCTGCGCCCCGTAACTTTGCAGCGATGCGACAAGCCCGGTGACCGCGGCCTTCAGTGTGCGAACATCCTTGGGATCGGCTTCGACTTCGCTGCTGCGCGCCCGATTGAAAAAGCGTGAAACACGTTCTGCCAGGCCCGCCTTGCCACGTGCGGGGCGGCGGATCAGCGTGATAAACTGATCATTGATGAACAGAGAACCACCTGCGAGCCGTTCTTTCCAACGCGTATCGATATGGCGGCAGAGCGGATCATCGAATTTCGCATCCAGCTCTACCTCTACCCGGCGGCGGATGACATGGTGGTACAGCACGAAGCGTGAATCGAGTGTCGAACGCAGCACCACTTCGCGCGTCGCCGCATGGGCATTCAGGCTGTCTGTGTCCTCAGTTTCGAACAACAGGCCAGGCACTTGAATGGAGGACATGACCGATCCATCGCGCAACAACAGCGTGTTTTCGTCGACCATCCGCAGATAGGGTAAACGGTCGCCGGCTTTGGCTTCCTTGGGGCCCCAGCCCGCCGCTCCGATCCATTTGCTCATATCAAATCAGTTCCTGCGTCACGGCGTGTAGCTATTGCAGCCCCAACGCTTGTAATTTTTTACCCGCGGGCACTGCGACACCTTGGTGATCCAGAGATCGAAAATACGTGGTTCACGCAGACACGCGAAGTATCCGATGATGTGCACGACAATCGGCACCATTATGATCCACAGGCTGCTGAGGATCAGAAACGCAATCGTCGTCACCATCAGATTGATAATGAAGAAATTCATCGTCACCCCGGCGAACATCTGTGGCCGGGTCAGTGCGCGGTGCACGCTATGGCGAACGAGATTGCTCATCGACTAATCAAAAGCCCCCGATCGAGGCGACCAGACGCGGCGCGCCGAAGATAATGAACACGCCGATGATGACCGTGCCGCCATAGCGCCAGTTCATCCGGCCGGTCAGCATCATGAAGCCAACACCCGCAACCGCCATCACGGCAAGGCTGGTTGCAATCGGCCCCAGCAGAATACCCTGCATCCAGACCAATGCACTGGTAATCGGATCGTCGCTCTGCTGGACCTGCTGCGCAAAAGCAGCGCTCGGCATAGCAAGCAGCATAAGCCCGGCTGAAAGTCTCACAATTGCGTTGCGGATATTTGAAAACATCTAAGTCGTTCCGTTCTGTCTGTTGCGATGATGCGCCGCAAGACGGCCCAAAATCGATCTAACGTAATTCTGTGTTTCACGAATTTGCGGAACACCGTTCGCGCGCTCGACGCGCCCCGGACCCGCATTGTAAGCAGCGAGCGCTTTTACCAGATCACCGTCAAAGCGGTTGAGCTGCATGCGCAGGTAACGTGCGCCGCCTTCCAGATTGGCGTGCGGATCGTCCGGATCGACGCCCAGATATCGCGCGGTGGCTGGCATCAATTGGGCAAGCCCCCTGGCTCCCTTCGGCGAAATCGAGCGGTGGCGCCACCGGCTCTCTTGCCAGACCAAAGCTTCCAGCAAAGCCGGGCTGAGGTCATAGCGGGTGCAGACATCGGCGACAGTTGCCGAATAGGCTTGCGGCACCCCCACGGCGAGGACTTCCGCCAACATTACCGGGCTAACCGAGTATTGCGGGCGATCAGGAATGACGATGGCTAGCGATAAGTCTTTGGCAACCGGCGCGGAAACGGCTGATTGGGCAATAGGGCCGCCAGCAATCCATTGCGCGCCATCGCTCCCGATCTCCATCACATCGGCCTGCGCAGGCGCTGCCACCGCAACAGCGCCTAACAGCCCTGCGGCAAATAGCCCGCGCGCGGGAAAGAGAATCAGCTCATGACCATTCATTCACCCCGAATGCTTAGCTCAAATGACAGTGGAGTGACAGAACAGGGTTACCAAGCCAGATAGATTTCTTGCGAAAAACCGCAAAAATTGCACAACTGGGTTGCACAACCCCCATAACTACCTGATTTTTATGATTAACCAGCTTCAACAGAAACTTGGTTCATAGGCGGCAATGCCATACCCATTCCAGTCGGCGACTTTGGTCTATAGGGAGCCTCAAGCGCTGCGAGTTCTTCTGTCGAAAGATCGATATCAAGCGCGGCGATAGCTGCATCGATATGATGTTCCTTCGACGCGCCAATAATAGGAGCCGCAACGGCAGGCTTGGTGAAATGCCAGGCAAGAGCCACACTAGCACGGCTGACCCCGCGAGTTTTCGCAACTTCGCCCACCGCTGCGATGATAGCTCGGTCAGCCTCGTCATCGTCCTTGTAGAGAGCCTTGCCCACTCCATCGGTCTTGCTGCGCACGGTCTCTTCATCATTGGCCCGCGCCAGTCTGCCTCGCGCGAGCGGGCTCCAGGGGATGGCACTGACGCCTTGATCTTCGCACAGGGGTAGCATTTCGCGCTCTTCCTCACGGTAAAGCAGATTGAGCTGATTCTGCATCGAGATGAACCGGGTCCAGCCATTTGCACGCGCCAATTCCTGCGCCTTGGCGAATTGCCACGCGTACATAGACGACGCGCCGATATGCAGCGCCTTGCCCGATTTCACGATGTCATGCAGCGCCTCCATCGTTTCCTCGATCGGCGTTTCGTCATCCCAGCGGTGGATCTGGAACAGGTCGACATAATCCGCGCCCAGCCGCACCAGACTGTCATCAATTGCCTGCATCAATGCTTTGCGCGAATTGCCGCCCGCGTTGGGCGCTGGGCGCCACGGGAAATAGGCTTTGGTCGCGAGCACAATCTCGTCACGCTGGGCCATTTCCCTAAGCAGCCTTCCGGTGATTTCCTCCGAGGTTCCGCCCGCATAGACATTGGCAGTATCGAAGAAGTTTATGCCCGATTCCAGAGCCTTGCGGAAGAATGGGCGGCTCTCCTCTTCGTTCAAAAGCCAATCGCCATGCCAGCCCTTGGTCGTGTCACCATAGGTCATGCAGCCGAGGCAAAGGCGCGAGACAGTCAGCCCCGAAGTTCCCAGTTTCGTAAACTTCATCATGTTCCCTTTACAGCGATAGGCCGCCGTCAACGATCAGCGATTGACCCGTAATGTAGCTCGCAAGCGGCGACGACAGGAACAGCGCCGCACCGGCCATATCCTGAGGCGTGCCCATCCGGCCCAACGGAATGCGGGCGATTGCGCCATCGCGGCGTTGCTCGTTCTCGGTTGTAACCTTGGTCATCTTTGTTGGCACGAAACCGGGCGCAATGCCGTTCACACGAATGCCATCTCGCGCCCAGGCTTGCGCCAGCGAACCTACCAGACTGGCGGCGCCCGCCTTGCTTGCGCCATAGGCGGGGTTGCCGATCATGGCATGGAACGCGCCGGTCGAACTGACAATGATGATTGAACCGTCGCGTTTTGCGAGCCCCAGATGAAAGGCCCGCGCACAATCCATCACCGAGTTCAGATTCACATCGATCACCGCGTCCCAGCCTTCACGTTCGAACTCGCGGCGTCCATATCGCACCGCACCCTGGCACAGGACCAGCACGTCAATGGGATCGAGCTTGGCTGCAAGCACATCGGGCGAATCCCGATCAGTCACATCAAGCTGATGATAGGTCAGCCCGGTAAAATCGCTGTCCTCAGACTCCAGATAATCACCTTCATCGGGCCGCGTACCTGTAACATGCGCCTCTGCTCCACGCTCGGCAAATCCACGTGCAATGCCATTGCCGATCCCGCTCGAGCCACCGATCACCATCACGCGCTTGCCAGAAAAATCGAGCGGGTCAGACATAGCTTAAGCTCCTCAAATGGAACGCGAAATCACTTCTTTCATGATTTCGTTTGTACCGCCAAAAATGCGCGTCACGCGCGCATCGCGCCACAACCGGGCAATGGTATACTCATTCATATAGCCCGCACCACCATGCAGTTGCAGCGCCGTGTCGCACGCCTCCCATTGCAGATCGGTGTGCCACAGTTTCGCCGCGCTGGCTTCATCGGTTGTCAGCTCGCCGGCCAGATGTTTGCGGATCGCCCAGTCGAGGTGCGCCCAGCCCACTTGCAGTTTGGCCTTGAGGTCCGCCAGTGTGAATTTGGTGTTCTGGAACTCGAATACTGTCTTTCCAAATGCCTTGCGATCCTTCGTAAAACTAACCGCTTCATCGAATGCGCGCTGCGCGGCGGCCTGTGCACCCACGGCGATGCCCAAACGTTCCTGAGGCAATTCTTCCATCAGATGGATGAAGCCGCGGCCTTCACCACCCAGAATATTGGTCTTGGGAACGCGGCAATCGTTGAAGAACAGCTCTGATGTATCGGCCGAATGCTGCCCGATCTTGTCGAGGTTACGACCGCGTTCAAAACCCGGCGTATCTGCATCGACCAGGATCAATGTCGTGCCCTTTGCGCCTTGAGTCGGGTCTGTCTTGGCAACCACGATGACGCAATCGGCGTTCTGGCCATTGGTGATGTAGGTCTTGGAGCCGTTGATCACGAGGTGATTGCCGTCTTCAACCGCAGTCGTGCGGATACCCTGCAAATCGGACCCCGCGCCTGGTTCAGTCATGGCAATGGCCGTAATGATATCGCCAGAGACCATTCCGGGCAGGTATTTCTGCCGCTGCTCCTCAGTGCCCAGCCGCTCAAAGTAATTGGCGGTGATATCGCTTTGCAGAGTGAAGCCTGCCGCAGAACCCAGATACGAAAGCTCTTCACACAGCACGCAGTTAAAGCCGAAATCGAGCCCCAGCCCGCCATTTTCCTCTTTCACAGTAGGGCACAGCAGGCCCGCCTCACCGACAGCCTTCCAGACCTCGCGCGGGACAATGCCTTCTGCTTCATGCTGGTCCAGATTAGGCTCGAGATGTTGCGCGAACACCTTGCGCACGGTGTCACGGAAAGCCTCATGGTCTTCGTTATAGGCGGTGCGATAGCTTGTATCGAGCATGTGAATTCAACTTCCCTGATATTGAGATGGAAACGTTATGGCAGCGTGCGGCCGATGTGCACACTTGGTGAAACTGACAATGCAGGTGGATATGCGCGCGCGCGCATTTGGCGAGTTAGTCGCGTTGAGCTAAACTTGCCTAACGCCAAACAAGGGCGAGACGGTGAGGAACTCGATGGAATCGATTGATACAGGTGCGCTGGTCGGCTGGAAGCTGGATGATCTTGGCAAACGCATGGTGTTGCACATGCAAACAATGCACCGAACCGAGAGCGAAGAGAAGGAAGTCCGTGAACGCGCAGTATTGCTCGATCGCAATCAGGCAGTCCTGCTCGCAAAATATCTGTTTGAGATGACCGGCCAGTCAAAACCCAAGCGACGCAGCGTGTTGCAAGCCCTTTTCGGAAATTAGCCTGGACAGCCAACGCTTTACTCTGCCAGGATGTCACGCAGGCTGCCGTCGAAGGCCCACGTTTTGTTGGCATTGATTAAATGCAGTCGCCAGTGTTTGGCCGCCCCGTCACCATCCCCAGCTTCGATCAGGTCGATCAGCTTTCGCATGCTTTTCAATGCCGTACCACTGTCCGCGATCCGCCCTTCGGCATCGCGCCGTATCAGCCGCAACTTCACCTGATCCATCAGATCGTGCAGCATCTGGATCATAAAGTGGAGCGTGCGATTGCCACCTTGTTCCACCAGCAATTCATGAAACTCTGTCAGCGCCGCGATAAAGCCGCGTGTGTCGCCCGCCTCATCCAGGCGCTCCAAACGGTCAATCTCGTTTCGAAGTATCTCTAGTGAAGCCTTGGCACCCGTTCGCGCCAAGCGGCGAACCACATACAGTTCCAACGCCAGCCGGGCTTCAAAGATATCCGGTACAGTGGTTTCATTCGCTTGCAGAACGAAGCTTGCATAGCGCGACACACCGCTCACTTTCGGCCGACTGACGCGAGCGCCACTGCGCGATCCACGCGTAACGGAAATCAACCGCTCGGCCTCCAGAATACGAAAGGCTTCGCGCAGGGTCGGGCGCGACACACCAAATTGTTCCAGCAGTTGGCCCTCTGGCGGCAAAGACGAACCTTCGTCCAGATCGCCGGAGATGATCCGCTTGCGGATCCGGTCTGCCACAATCTCGGCGGTCTTTGGCACCCGCAGTTCTTCGCTTTGACCAAGATCCGGGATGTTGGGTTGGTCGGCAGCCAAACCGCCGCGCCCCAATGCGTTGTCGTCAGACCTCGCCATTTGTTGTCAGATACCTCTCGTCCGCTCGCGATATCTCACATAGTTAGCGAAGTCGGCCCGCCATGTCATGGGGCTATTGTTTGCGCTCTTGGTTGGAGAAGATGGGTTCGCGCTTGCAAATCAGGGTGGTCCTGCGCACATGGGGCGCATGGATGCCAAGGCTACGACAACTTATCGCGCCGGATCAGACAGCGTCATGCTTCGCCGCGCCATGGGCTGCTATGCGACGGGTATAACAGTGGTTACCGCGCGCGCACCCGACGGCGAGCCCGTTGGTCTTACCGCCAACAGCTTTACCTCGGTCAGCCTTGAACCCCCGCTCTTGCTGGTTTGTCCGGCTCTATCCGCCGCCACCACACGAGTGCTGTTGGAAGCGGATCATTTCGCAGTGAACGTTCTGTCAGACGAACAGGCCAACCTTTCTCGTCTGTTCGCCACGAAAGGCACAGACCGTTTCGCTGAAACGCAGTTCGAAACCTGGCATCACGACGTACCTATCATTCGTGACGCGCTCGCGAATTTCGAGTGCAAACGCTACTCGGTTGCCGACGGTGGTGATCACGCGATCCTGGTGGGGCAGGTCGAGCATGTGCGCTTTGCCGAGGAAGGCGATCCGCTCCTCTATTTCCGCGGTGAGTACCGCAACCTGCAAAGCGACTGACCCAATCCGCAAACAAAAAGGGCCGGCGCGAAGCCGGCCCTTCCCCCCATTCCGATCCCAGGGGGAGGAAATCCCCTGTGCTGGACCAGAAACTCTTTGATCAGAAGTTTACGCCAACAGCCACTCCGTAGCGGCGCGGATCAAGCGTAAAGATATTGCTGAACAAGCCCGAGCTTGCGTCCGTAACATACAGACCCGTGACCGAGTCACTGTCGAAAATGTTCTGAACAAAGCCACGTACGAACCAGTTCTCTTCAGCCGAGTTCAACTGGATCTGTGCGTTGGCTTGCACGAACGGCGCAAGCCGGTTGACGTTGCCGTTGAAGACGTTGCCGTATTGCTCACCGGTCAGTGCGATGTCGAAGCGCGGTACCAGTGTCATGCCACTGTCGAATTCAGCGGTCCACTGGACGCCAGCCGATGCTTTGATCGTTGGCGCCTGAGGCAGCTTGTTGCCTTTCAGGTTCACTTCAACACCAGGGCTGAGGACCTGCAGACCTGCAGGAGCATTCGCTTCAAGTACACTGCAGATACTGAATGCACCGGTTGAAGCAATGTTACCATCAGCCGGGAACGACGTTGGGCCTTGCAACCCAAGACCGCCATTTACGGCTGTTACGAAACCGGCGGTTGCTGCCTGCGACGGACCAGTAACCGCACACAACGCGCCATTGGTAACGTCCTTGATGATCACCGCATTAGGATCGCCGCCACCGGGATCGCGGGGGTTGGAGAAGAACTGATCGCCAGCCACTTCTGCGTTGAGATAGCTGAAGTTCATATTGACCAGCCACGCTGGATCAGGCCGCAATACCGACTCAAGCTCGAAACCCCAGATATTGGCATCGATCGTATCGTTGACCGACGTACGCGCGATGATCCGGCTCAGCTGAAGGCCCTTGTACTTGTAGTAGAAAGCGGTCGCATTCAGCTGGAACATACCATTGGCAAAGGTGTTCTTTGAGCCGACTTCGAATGCATCGATCTGCTCTGGTCCGAAGCTATCTGGAACGGAGAAGATCGGTTGCAACGGCGGGTTGATACCGCCCGATTTATAGCCGCGCGAATAAGATGCGTAGATGTGATTGTCAGGAGACAAGGCATAATCGACCACGAAACGGCCTGTAATCTCGTTAAACCCGACAGAGCGATCTGCGGACAGCTGGTTCCCAGCAACCCCCGGATCGGCATCGAAACTGCCGACGAATGGCGAATCGAACGGATCGCCATCATTGGAATAAGGGTTGAGAAAGTTCGCCAAGGTCGAGCGTGCAGAGATCGACTTTTTATCGTCATTGTAACGAATGCCGGCCGTCACCTTCAGCCTGTCAGTGACGTCGTAATAACCCTCTGCAAAAATACCGTAGCTTTCCAGCTGGAAGTTACGCGTGTTGTTGCGGAAGAATGACGTTGCCAGATAGGATGGCGGCAGGCCGCCGCCCAATGACGTGAATGAACCGAGCACACCAGTGATGTAATCGATCGCAAAGGCATTCACGTAATAGCTGTTCTCGAGCACTTTGGAGTCTGCGTAGATACCGCCGAGCAGGAAGTTAAACGGACCATCCAGATCAGACGAGATGATCGCTTCAACCGAGTAGCTTTCATTTTCCTGGTTCGAACGGTCAAACTGCGGACCGTTTGGCGTACAGATCCTGAAGCCTTCGAAGGATCCCCGGCCATCAAGGCGGGTGTCTGACGTACACAGATTGCCGCTGCCATCGAATAAAGCTGCTGTGACCGGCGTGAAGTACGCCTCTGTGCCTGGGCCGAGGAGACCGCCAGCGAACGCATTCAGAGTTCCAAATGCCACGGCAGCATTCGGAATCTCGCCAACACCCTGGTTGTAGTCTTGCCGGGAATCGACGCTGGTTTCCTGATAGGTGCCAGTGACTGCTACCTGGATATCGCCAAAGTTGTGTTCGATATGCGCTTGCAGTTGCAGCTCGTCTGTGAAGTACTCCGGAACAAATTCAGTGCGGATCTTGCGAACATCGTTCGGTTCATCAAAGTTCGCATAGGCATCCGGTCCATAAAGGCTGTTAAGCCCGAGCGAGGCCGGAATACCATTGATCGCGAGGAATTCCGACGAACCCAGTGTGCCTGTGAAAGTCGAGTTGGCATTCAACTTGTCAAAGTCGCGCCGCGCATTGAGGCAGCCCAACACGCCCGTCGGGTCACGTTGACACAATTGCTTCTGGATACGCGAACGGTTGTCATCCTCTTCGAAGTAATAGGCCATCAGATCGATGGTCGTATCGGGGCCCGGCTCGAAACGAAGCGAACCGCGGATCGCGTACATGTCACGGTCGTCAAAGTCGGTGCCAGTAGTCAGGTTATCCGTGTAACCATCGCGTTTCAGATAGAAGCCGGCAACTCGCGCACCGATCGATTCGCCGATCGGCAGGTTGAGCATGCCCTTGGCTTTGATACTGTTGAAATTGCCGTACTCAAATTCGGCCTTGCCATAAAAACCGGACAGGTCAGGTTTCGCGGAAACGACGTTCACAACGCCTGAAGTCGCATTGCGGCCAAACAGAGTGCCCTGCGGACCGCGCAGCACCTCGATCCGTTCAAGATCGAAATACTCGGTCTCGAACAAACGCGTGCCGAACAGCGGCGCGGAGTTCAAGTGGATCGCGGTGGCGCTGTCACAGCTAACACCCACGCAAAGGTCACCGATACCGCGAATGGTAAAGCTGGAGGCGGTAAAGTTGCTTTTTGTGAAAGAGACGTTCGGCAGCGTCAGCTGCAAGTCACTCGCGTTTTCGATCTGTTGGGATTCCAGCGCTTCGGCATCAAATGCGCTAACCGCGATCGGGACTTCTTGCAGGCTTTGTGCCTGACGTTGTGCGGTAACAACAATGACAGGCCCTGCACTCTGGAATGCGTCTTCGTCCGCCTGCGCATCTTGCGCAAGAGCTGGTGTCGCGATTGTGCCCGCGCAGATGCCGGACAGCAGCAATGCTTTCAATTTCATGTAACCCTCTCCCAAATTCCCCAGACCGCTTTTGCGGTTCTCATTTGGAAGCTAACTCAATTGATGGGCATTCGACAAACTGATTTTTCAACAAGGTGTCGCATAACTCAAGATCACGCCCAGCCAACCCGCTCCGGATCGAAGGCTACATCAACCTTATCGCCGACTTTCATTGTGACGTCTGTGTGACCGGAAACCCGCAGAATTTCGCCATTTTTTGCCTTTATCGTGACAAAATGATATCCTGCGGAAAATTCTGTTTCGATGACGGTCCATGGGCCATTTGATGAAGAGAGGAGCGAGAGGGCCGAGGGGCGGAAAAGTGCCGTTTGAGGCTCATGCTCCGTGATTTCAGATAGTCTTATGTCGCCAATCGCGGTTTTCAGAACGCCATCCTGCCACGTCCCGGGCAGCGCATTCACTTCCCCCAATAACCGTGCAGCGACAATGCTTTTTGGCCGCCAATAGAGATCTTCCGGCGCGCCTTCCTGCACAATGCGCCCATCGTTCAGCACAACGATTGTGTCGGCCAGTTCAAGCGCTTCATCGGGATCATGGGTGACGACCAATACTGCGGCATCAGCCTCTTTCAGCAAGAGCTTTGCATCACGCCGCGTGGATTTGCGCAATTGCTGGTCAAGGCTGGAAAAGGCTTCATCAAGCAGAACCACATCTGGCTGACTGGCAAGCGCACGGGCAAGCGCAATGCGCTGTTGTTCTCCGCCCGACAATTCGTGCGGGTAGGCATTGGCGCGGTCTGCCAGTTCGACTTTGGCGAGCCATTCCTGCGCAGAGCGCGGGCCGTCAGATCGATCCATCCCGAAGCGCACATTCTCGGCTGCCGTCATGTGCGGGAACAAGGCGTTGCTTTGCACTACAACGCCAATCCGGCGCTTTTCCGGCGGCAGGGTAACACTGGGCGAGGACATGATGCCAGCCGGGGAAGTGATCGTGCCCGCACTCACAGGCTCGAAGCCGGCAATCGCGCGCAGAAGTGTGGATTTGCCAGCACCCGATGGCCCCAGCACAACTGTGATCGCTCCGCGCGGAAGATCCAGATCTATGCAGTCCAGAATGCGCTTGCCTGCAATCTCGCAGGCAACATCCCTCAAAGAGATTTGGACTTCAGTGGCGCTCATGCGTTGGGCCTCACCAGATTCAGCAATGCCGTTGCAGGAACACAGATCGCGATAAGGATCAATGCCGGCAGCGCCGCTTGCGCAAGCCGTTCGTCACTGGCGAAATTGTGTGCTGTGACTGCCAGTGTATCAAGGCTGAAGGGCCGCAGGATCATAGTCGCGGGCAATTCCTTCATCACTTCGATTGCTACCAGAAGTCCGGCAGTTGCCAATCCGGTCAAGACGAGCGGCAGGTGAATTTTTGTGACCACGCGCATGGGCGACGCGCCAAGGCTGCGCGCTGCCTCGTCCAATTCCGGGCGAACCTTCATCAAGGCCGCTTCCGAAGTCAGGATTGCTACCGCCGCAAACCGGGACTGATAGGCCAGCAACAAAGCGATTATGCTGCCCCCTGTAAGTATGGCCGCCTGCGCGCCGGACAGCGCATTCAGCACCGACTGTCCGATTGCCAGCGCTGACAGAATGGCAATTGCTGCAACCGCGCCCGGAACCGCATAGCCTGCCTGCAAGACACGCACGGAAGCGCGCGCCACGCGGTTGCCGCTGCGCAATACATAAGCGGCGGTTAGCCCCAGAAATACCGCTAGAACGGCAGAGCCGATCGCGAGCAACAATGTGCCCTGCAAGGCGGGCAAGACCGAGCCTGATGGCCGTGTATTGATCGCCAACCAGGCCAGATTTCCCGCCGGAATGAGCAAGCCCAATGCGATGGGCAGCATAGCCAATCCTGCGACTAGTGCGCTGCGCCAGCCGGTCAATTGCGATCGCGGGCTGAGCTGGGTGTCGCTCGCCCCGGTCGAAGCGAACTGCCTGCGCCCACGCGCCGCGCGCTCTGCTCCCAGCGCCAGCAAAGCACCAAACAACAACAGCACAGCCAGCTGCGCAGCGGCGGCCGGATCGCTGAACGAAGACCATGCACGCACGATACCCACGGTTAGCGTCGAAACCCCCAGGAAATCGGACACACCATAATCCGCGAGCACTTCCATGATGACCAAAGCCGTGCCCGCCGCAGCGGCCGGCCATATCAGTGGTAAAGTGATTTGCCGGAAAGCGCGCCAGGGGCCTGCGCCCATGCTACGGGCGATATCCCAGCTTAGCCGGCCATGCGCTTCCATCGCGTTGCGACTGAGCAGATAGACATAAGGGTAGAGCGTTAGGGCGAAAATGAACGCCGCGCCGGAAATGCCGGAGACAGTCGGCAAATCCCATCCACTTGCGGCCTCGAACTTGCTGCCCGGCGCCGTGATCGCATACCAGCTATAGGCGGCCACATAGCCCGGCATGGCAAGCGGCAAAATCAGCAGCCAACTCAGCGCCCGGCGCCCGGCAAATTCGTATCTCGTGACAAGCCAGGCGCAGCTGACACCGATCAATGCCGCAAGCGCCCCTGACATGATCGCAAGCTTTGTCGACTTTATCGAAAACTCGGCTAGCCGGGTCGAAGCGATGTGATCAAGATATTCGCTGTCGCCCGACAGCGCGAGCGCGATAAGCGCAATGATCGGCAGCGCGAAAAAAGCGGCAAGTATTGTGCCGACAACCGCGGGATCCAGTCGGCGCAGAATCCCTCCAGCCGCGAAGGCTGCCCGATTGCCGATGCTATTCGTTATTGCAGCCAATGCGCCTTACCGATTGCCCTGCTGATCAGGGCCAGCCGGCCCGATCGAACAAACGTTGTGCTTCTTCCTGACGCGAACCGATTGTCGTCCCGTCCAGCGGATCTGCCTTGAACGTGCCCAGTGCGTCCAGCACTGCATTGTCATAGGTGACAGCCGGAACCGCCGGATATTCGCTGGTCAGTTCTGGAAACAGCTTCTGCGCTTCGTCTGAAACCGCAAATTCGATGAATTTCTTTGCCAGTTCGGGATGGCGCGCATTCGCCGCAACACCGGCACCCGAGATGTTTACATGCACACCCGGATCGGCTTCGGGCCAGTACACTGCAACGTTGCTCACATCTTCATTCGTGTCCAACGCCATGCGCGCATAGTAGTAATGATTGACCAGCGCGACATCGCATTCGCCAGCCACTACCGCACGGATCTGGTCGCTGTCGCCGCCTTGCGGATCGCGCGCGAAATTCCCCGCGACCTTGCTGGCCCAATCCTGCGCGCGCTCTTCACCCCATCGGGCGATCAGCGCAGAGAGCAGCGAAATATTGTAGATATTGCCGGAGCTGCGCGCGCACACGCGGCCCCCGAATTTTGGATCGGCAAGGCTTTCATAGCCAGTCAGATCGCTCGCCTCCACGCGGTCCTTCGCGTATACCAACACACGTGCGCGGCTGGAAATTCCGTACCAATGGCCGTCAGGGTGGCGCATCGATGCAGGTACACGCTGGTTGAGAATGTCAGAGCTCGTCGACGCAAACAGACCTTCCTGATCGGCCTTCCATAGCCTGCCGGAATCGACTGTGATGATAACGTCTGGCGGATTGCTGTCGCCATCAGCCTTCACCCGCTCGATCAGCAGATCGCCATCGGCTTCGACCACTTCGACTTCCACCCCTGTCGCCTCGGTAAAAGCTTCGTACAGCGCATAGTCGGAATCGTAGTGACGCGACGAATAGATGACCAAGGTGTCATCGCTCGTCTCCACCTCCTGCGAGCAGGCACCAAGAACAACAAGCGGAGCGAGCACAAGGCCCAAAGCGAAACGGTTGGTCATCAGCACATCCTTCGACTCGGTGAATTCCGATCCAATGCGGCCATAAGCGCGAGCGAGGCTTTCTGTCGAGAGTTTTATTGCGAATAATTCTCATTAGTGACAAGCAGCCCATGCAATGCCGCCAGCTTGCGCCTCACAATTATTCGCTTAAGGCCAGCTAAATGGACGGGGGGCTCGCATTCACATTCACCAGCTGTGTTGCAGTGATGGTGCTGATCGCTTGGATCAGCTGGCGCAAAACACGCGGGCAAACCGACACGCGAGAGGGCTATTTCCTCGCCGGGCGCGGTTTGACCGCCGGTTTCATCGCAGGTTCGCTATTGCTGACCAATCTGTCGGCAGAGCAGCTGATCGGCCTCAATGGATCTGCCTATGGCCACAATCTTTCCAGCATGGCATGGGAAGTAACCGCAGCCATCGCGACTGTCGCCATGGCGTTCCTGTTCTTGCCGCGATATCTCGCCGGTGCGTTCACAACATTGCCGGAATTCCTTGCTGAACGGTTCGATCCGACTGTTCGGCGCATGTCCGTGCTGCTGTTCATGCTCGGATACGGGCTCGTGACGATCCCTTCGGTGCTCTATTCCGGATCGCTGGCGGTGATGCAGTTCTTCGATGTGCCACAGCTAACCGGGCTGGACATGTTTCCCGCGCTCGTACTGACAGTGATCGTAATCGGGCTGACAGGCGCCGCATATGCTGTGTTCGGCGGTTTGCGCGCGGTGGCAGTATCCGACACGCTCAACGGCATCGGGCTGCTGTTTATCGGACTGCTTGTGCCGATACTGGGCCTGACCGCGCTGGGCGACGGCAGTTTCTCAGATGGGCTGTCTCGCCTGACCAGCGATCACCCGGAAAAGCTGAATGCGATCGGCTCTGCCACTGACCCGACACCGTTTGGCACGATTTTCACCGGCATGATCTTCGCCAACCTGTTTTACTGGTGCACCAACCAATATGTGATTCAGCGCACATTGGGCGCGCAGTCCTTGGCGGAAGGGCAAAAGGGCGTGCTGGCGTCCGGCTTCTTCAAGATCATGGTCCCGTTCATGATGATGATCCCGGGCGTGATCGCATTCCATCTTTATGGCCCCGGATTTGGATCGATTGATGAGGCGTACCCGCGGCTCGTTTCAGACCTGCTGCCCGCCTATCTTGGCGGAATCTTTCTCGCGGTCCTGCTAGGTGCGGTCTTCAGCTCGTTTAATTCGCTGCTGAACAGTGCCGCGACGCTGTTCACGCTCGATATCTATGCACCGTCACGCAAGCAGGCGAGCGATGCGCATCTTGTGCGCGTGGCGAAGATAGCGAGTGTTGTGATCGCGCTGTTTTCTTTCACCGTCGCACCACTGCTCTACTTCGCTGAGGAAGGCCTGTGGCAAGTGGTGCGCGTCTTCACCGGCTTCTACAACATTCCCACGGTCGTGATCGTGATCATGGGGCTGTTCACAGTGCGCGTTCCGGCGCTCGGCGCAAAGCTTGTGATCATCTTCCACGTTACAGCATACGGCTTGCTGCGGTTCGTATTCGACGATGTCGTGACGCTGCACTTCATCCATCAATACGCCATCCTGTTCGTGATTGAAGTCGCCATAATGCTGGCGGTGGGATATTGGCAGCCGCGCGAAACACCCTATCAGCCGGTCAATCGGCATGAGGTCGACATGACGCCATGGCGCTTTGCCCGACCGACGGCATTCACGCTGCTATCTGGCGTGGTGACGCTCTATCTGGTCTTCTCGCCCATTGGTCTGGCGAGCACCGCTGGTCTGTCTGCGCTGTTCGCGCTGCTGATAGGCCTGTTGATCGCCGCCAATCTGGCAGTCTGGGTGATGCAGATGCGGAAGCCGTTGGTCAGTTGATCAGCGAAGCCAAAACCCTGCGCTTACCGACAAAGGGTCTGCGTCCATGCATGACAGTGTAATTGTCAATCAGCGCCACGTCGCCCGCTTGCCACGCAATGTCAGCCGTCAACTCGTCGGCAATCGCAATAACTTCTGCCATAGCGTCAGCTGGAATTGGCTCGCCATTGCCAAGCGTGATTGCGCGGTTCGGATCATTGCGGCTATCCGACCAGCCGCGATAGGCGGCGATCAGCTGATTGAAGAAGGTTTCGCGTCCGTCTTCCAGCGCGCGGATCGCGGGGAGCACTGGCGTAGTCGCGCGGAGCACATCCCCGTCCAGCCATTCCCACTCATAGCCTAGTTCCGCCAGTCGCGATTCCGCTCGCTCGCGCGTATCCACGCTCAGCGTACTTCGCCAGCTGCGCCCCTGGCCTGAACCCGCATCATCGCTGCCCGGCATGACATTAGTGTAGCGTACGCCATGATCGCGACAATCGCCGTAGAATTCCGGCGCTTCCGCCTTCAAACGATCGAGCACCCAATCCGAGCGGCACACAGGCGTCGCGCCGCCTTCGCCCGGTGCGATCTCGCAATAGAAGAACAGCTTGCCGGGATAGAGCGGCGTTTGCGCCATTTCATGATGCAGAAAGATCTCGGTCGTGGGCGGCGCTTCGTTTGCGGTGAAAACGCGCGGCGTCACATTGGTGCGCACTGCGTTCGAAAGCGAGTCTTCGTAGGTGAAGCCCGCCTCGCCATAGCCATTGATCGCATCATCGAACGCCAAAGGATCGGGCACATCGAACCCGCGAAACAACAGCGCGCCTGCATCGGCGAGCGCCGCATCAACCGCGCTTTTGTTTGCGGACAGAAATTTGGAGAGGTCGCCCCCTCCGGTGATGATGGCGGGAAAGTCAGTCATAGATCGGATGGAATGTGTTGAAGGCCGCTTCCGCGAACGTGCCCGGATCATTGAAGCGGCGGTTCTGGTTGAGTGCGCTGATCGCGTTCATCTCTTCTTCGCTCAGCGCGAAGTCCATGATGTCCAGGTTCTCGCGCATCCGTTCCGGCTTGGATGTCTTGGGAATGATCGATGTTCCGCGCTGCACGCCCCAGCGCAGCACCACTTGAGCCGGCGTTTTGCCATGCGCCTGCGCCGCAGCGAGCACAGCAGGTTCAGTCAGCACGCTATCGCCTTGGCCCGCCATATCGAGCTCGACATAGGATAGTGCGCCCAGCGGCGAGAAAGCCGTGACTTCAATCCCATAGTCCTCGGCCAGCCGGATCAAGCGTTCCTGAGTCAAATAGGGATGCGCCTCGATCTGAAGAGTATGCGGATGCACTGTCGCATAGCTCATCAGATCATGGATCAGGCCGCTGTTATAGTTACAAACGCCAATCCGCTTAGTGAGGCCCTTTCCCACCAACGTCTCCATCGCCCCCCAAGTAGCGTGCAGAGGCACCTTCGCACGTTTCATCGCGCTCTGCGCGTCCGGGTCATGCACCCATTCGGGGGGATAACGCGTGTCGATTGGTACATATTCGAGCGCAATCGGGAAGTGGATCAGGTAGAGATCAAGATAGTCGAGCCCCAGGTCCGACAGCGACTTTCGGCACCCTTCCTCAACGTGCTCAGGCGCATGGAAAGTGTTCCATAGCTTGGACGTGATCCAAAGATCCTCACGGGTCGCCAGCCCGTCCGCGATGGCGCGCGCGATCCCCTGCCCCACTTCAAATTCATTGCCATAATCGGCCGCGCAATCGAGGTGGCGATACCCCGCCGCAATCGCTTCATAGGCGACATTGGCCGCGTCCTGGCGCGCGACCTTCCAGAAGCCAAAACCGATCGGGGGCAAAGTGTCAGCCAATGCTGTCTCCTGAAGATAAAAAGTCGAGTTCAACCGGCAAGCCGGTGGCGATCGATTGCTGCGCGGCTGCGCCCATTTGAACAGAGCGCAAACCATCGATAGCACTCAGCGTGGGCGCGCCGCCAGAAATCAGCGCATCGTGGAATTCGCGCAACTGGAAATAGGTCGCGCCGTGATGATCGCCTGCTGCCAATGCATCCTTGGGCGTATCGACATGCTCCACAATCGGTCCGCTCTTGTCGCGTGGCGACCAAGTGACGTTCGCAGCAGGGATCTCCACATCCAGCCGCCCCTTTGCGCCAAGCGCGTAAATCTCTTCCTGCTGCTCTGCCCCTTCGGCGAACATACACAGATCCAGCACAGCCCGTGCGCCACGCGCAAAATCCACCGTCACAAATGCGTTGTCGAGAATGTCCGGCACTTCGCCGCCATAGCTCTCGTCGAGATGATTTTCATCCTGCCCACCACTCGCAAAAATCCACACCGGCTCATCGCGTAATGTGTGTCGCATCAGATCGAAGAAGTGACAGCATTTCTCAACCAGCGTACCGCCCGTGTTGCGGTTGAAACGGTTCCAGTCACCAACCTTGGGCAAGAAGGGAAAACGATGTTCGCGGATATACATCATCCGGACATCACCGGTTTCGCCAGCGTGCACACGCTCAATAAACCGCGCGACCGGAGGCATATAGCGATATTCCAGACCGACCCAGAAGAGGGCAGGATAGTCAGCCGCCAGTGCCGCGATCTCTTGAGCATGTTCTACGGTCGTACACAGCGGCTTTTCGACCAGAATTGCGAGCTCGCGCGGCATGATCTCTTGCAGAACTGCATGATGCGAAAAATTGGGCGAAGCGATGATCACAGCATCGGGGGAAAATGCATCCAGCATCTCGGCGGTATCCGCGAAGGCTTCGATGCGCTGGCCCAATATGCCCGCCAGCGCCTTAGCCGCCTCACGCGAGCCGGCATCAGGGTCCGCAATCGCGACCAGATCAGCTTGCGGCAATAGCGCGAGATTGCGCATATGCTCGCGGCCCATCATCCCGCAACCGATTATCGCATATCGCCGAGTGTCACTCATGCACGCGCCATGCGGCGAAGCGGCGGCGCTTTCAAGCGCGATCTTCAGCCGGTCTATAGATGAGCGAAGTGCATGGTTTGCCAGCCTGTTCGATCATCATCTCGATTGCGTCTTCGGCGCGGTTCGTCAGCGCAATCGAGAAAGGAACATTCATTTCGACATAGCGGGTGAAGCTGATCTCTCCGCCTGACAACTGGACATTGGGCTGCCCCAAAAGGAGCGCGCAAAACTGCCGCCCGACCTCCGCCAGATGGACCGCGTTTACGTGATCGCCTGATCCGTCGAGAAAACGGCTGCCCGGCGGCATGCCGTTTGCATTCGTGATCAAAGCCTCTGTCTCTGTTGCACCGTCATCCAGCGGAGCAATCAGCGCATGCTCGCAATCCAAGGCGCCCACCGCCTCGCGCGGGGCGAATGCAAATCGCGGCGGCTGTTTGTCAGCGTCGAGTTCCTTTTTGGCCTTGCTGCGCCAGCCTTCGAAATTGCGGGTCTGAAAGACAACGCCCTTGCCGATTGTACGATAGACCAGTCGGTCCTCCGCATCGAACAATTCAATGCCGAAGCCGATCTTCTCACCGTCCGCGCGATTGCCCATGGTCCCGCGCACGGGAATGCCAGCGCCCGCCTCACCGATCTCCCAGCTCATCCAGGTGAGCGCGCTCCACTTAGATGGATCGAGCGTGCCGCGCGCCGCCGAGCATTCAACACTGATGAAATAATTGAACGTCTGGATGACAATCGGGTGACTTGGTGGCAGCTTCACCCAGCGCCAAGCATCTGGATCGGTGGAGCACTTGAACGTGACCGATCCGTCCTCGCTGACCTCGTGATCGCTGGTATAGTTTATCCCTTCAGGTGCGGGCATGGAGCACCTGCGCTACGCTTTGACCTTGGCGGCAAAGCTCTTTCTAAGCTTCTGAAGCTTGGGCGGTATCACAGCGAGGCAATAGGGATTGCGTTGGCCTTCGCCTTCCCAATATTCCTGATGATAATCCTCGGCTGGATACCATGTCGCAGGGCCTTCAACAGTTGTGACAGCTTCACCAGCATTGTCCGCATTCCAGCGCGCAATCGCGGCTTCGGCGGAAGCTCGGTCAAGATCATCAGAAACAAAAATCGCGCTGCGATACTGCGTGCCGATGTCGTTGCCCTGACGATTGAGCTGGGTCGGATCATGCGTGCCCATGAATACATCGAGAATCTCTTCCATGGAGATGACATCGGGATCAAAGGTCACACGGATCGCTTCTGCATGGCCGGTCTGACCCGAGCAGACTTCTTTGTAAGTCGGATTGGCATTGGTGCCACCGATGTAACCGCTTTCGACTTCGCTTACGCCCACAACGTCTCGAAAAACCGCTTCCGTGCACCAGAAACATCCGCCCGCTATGATTGCCTGCTTGCTTGCTGCCATGAACCTATTCTCCTTGCCAGCCCAACAGATAGGAATTCAGGGCACGCTTGTCATCGTTATGCGTTGGGGTAAAAGAATTTTGTAAATCACCCCCTAAAGAGGACCCCTGATGAAAAGACTTGTACTCGCTGCTGCGGCCTTGGCTCTAACTGCACCGTTTGCTCCTGCAATGGCTGATGGCCATGGGGCCCACCCGACGCTGGAAGAAGTGCTGGCAGACGAACGCCGCGACGGTGACCGTGCCCGCGATCAATATCGCAATCCTGCTGAAACACTCGCGTTTTTCCAAGTCGAGCCCGACATGACCGTTGCCGAAGTTGCCCCCGGCGGCGGCTGGTACACGCGCATTCTTGCACCGTATTTGGCTGAAAACGGCCAGTACATCGCGATTGCGCGTGACAGCGACGAAGGCAGTTTCGATACGCGCGCTGACCGGGCACGCGCACTGGGATGGACTGAACGCTTCAAGCAGAGTTTCGCCGAAGAGTTTGGCGGCAGCGCTGACGAAGTCATGGCCTTTGAGATTGATGAATTTCCCGATGAGTTGTCCGGAAGTATCGATCGTATCCTGTTCGTGCGCGCGCTGCACGGCGTGTGGAATGGCGGCGACATTCAGCTTTGGATGCGCGAAATGCGAAAGGTTCTGGCAGACGATGGCATGGTGGGCATTGTTCAACATCGTGCGCCTGCTGATGCCACCTATGCCGATGTGAACCCGGCACTCGGCTACATGCGCGAGGCCGACATGATAAAGCTGATGGAGATCAGCGGTTTTGAACTGGTCGCAAAGTCAGAGATCAACGCCAACCCAAATGACACAGCAGATCACCCGGAAGGCGTTTGGGAGATGAAGCCAGTCTGGCGTACCAAGCGCCCCGAGCTAGAGAACATCGGCGAAAGCGATCGTATGACGCTGTTGTTCAGGAAGGCGGACTGACGTCCTCTAGGCTGTTCAAGAAGCCAGACTGAGCTTAAAGGGCGGCATATGAGAGAAATCACGGTTGCCGCCCTTCAACTCTCGCTGGGCAGCGAGGACGAACAGGAAAACATCGCCGCTGTCAGCGAGCTGGTGGAGCAAGCCGCCGCCCGCGGGGCGCAAATCATTCTGCCGCCTGAGCTGTTTTCCGGCCCCTATTTCTGCAAGACCGAAGATGAAGCGCTGTTCGCGCTCGCGCGGCCAACGCTGGAGCACCCTTCGGTCATTGCCATGCGCAAGCTTGCCGCGAAGCTGAAGGTAGCGATCCCGACCAGTTTCTTTGAGCGCGACGGCCATCACTATTACAACACGCTCGCGATGATCGGCCCTGACGGCGACGTGATGGGCACTTACCGCAAGAGCCACATCCCTGACGGGCCAGGCTATGAAGAGAAATTCTACTTCCGTCCGGGTAATGACGGGTTCAAGGTCTGGAACGTGTGCGGTGCGCAGATCGGCGTCGGCATATGCTGGGATCAATGGTACCCCGAGTGCGCGCGGGTTATGGCTCTCAAAGGCGCAGAATTGCTGTTCTACCCCACCGCGATCGGGTCAGAGCCGTATGACGCCGATCTTGATACCAGCCGTATGTGGCAGCGCGCGATGCAGGGGCATTCGGTGTCCAACTGCATGCCGGTGATCGCCGCCAACCGGATTGGCTTAGAGCAAGGGCAGGCCTTCTACGGGCACAGCTTCATCACCAATGAATGGGGCGACAAGGTGTGCGAATTTGGCGCGGAGGAATCAGGCGTACTCGTCGCAACGCTAGACCTCGATCAAGCCGCAACGCACCGCGCCGGGATGGGCTTTTTCCGCGATCGCCGCCCTCAGCTCTACGGCCGCATCAGCGAAGACATCTGACCCCGGGTTCAGTCACCGGCGAGTTCTTTCAACATGATCACCCAATGATCGAGGCCGTTGACGAACGCGTCCACATACATCCGCTCGTTCAAACCGTGAGCAAACATATCCTGCGGACGTGAGCCCGCACCGCTGATGGCCACCGTGTCATACCCAAGCGTGCGATAATGCATGCCATCGGTCCCGCCGGATTCCATGTAGGGAATGATCGGAATTTCCCTGCCGAAGCGAGTCAGCAGGCTGGTCGCCAATGCCGCGCGCACATCGTCGCGCAATTGCGATTCGGGGCTTTCCGTCACATCCGTAATCAGGTTGAAGGCGACATTGTCATTACCGACGACTTCTTTCAACTTCGCTTCGGTGGCAGCCGCTCCAACGCCCGGGAAAATGCGGCAATTCACGGTCGCGGTCGCGCTTTGCGGCAAGGCGTTTTCGGCATGTCCGGCGCGAAGCATAGTTGCAATGCAGGTTGTGCCAAGCGTGCCTACAGTCTCCGGATTGGATTGCAGCATGGCAATAGCCTCTGAATTTTCAGGGTCGTCAGCGAAAGTGCGCATCGCTGCGCCCAGATCACCCGGCACGCTTTGCCCCAAAGCTGCAAAATAGCTGCGGGTTAGTGCGGTTGCGCGAACCGGGAATTTATGGTCGCGGACCCGCGTCAAAGCATCAGCCAGTTCATAAATCGCATTGTCGCTGCGGGGGCGCGAGGAGTGTCCGCCCGGATTAGTGATCGTCAGCTCCCACGTGGCAAATGTCTTCTCCGCGGCCTGCACACGCATAGCTATCGGCGTGTACTCGTCAGACAACGCCAGTCCGCCAGCGTCGCTATTCAGCACAAACTCCGGATCGACATTTTCTGCCACCCATTTCGCCTGCGCACGGGTAGAGATCATCCCTGTTTCTTCGTCTCCGGAGAACACGAGGTAAAGATCGCGATTTGGCGTCCATCCTTCGCGCTTCAGCCGCAAGAAAGTCTGCGTCAGGTTCATCACGCCATATTTGTTGTCCAGCGTGCCGCGCCCAAAGAAATAGTCATCTTCAAAGATCAGCTTGAACGGTGGGCGCTCCCAATCCTCTGGCAGCGCATCGACCACATCCATATGCGCCAGCAAAACGAGCGGTTTCTTGCCGGACGACCCGTCACCGCGATAGCGCACGACCAAGCCCTGCGTCGGCTCGCCATCGCTATCATAGTCGGTGACCTTTACATCTTCATCGGCAAAGCCTTCGCCTTTAAGCCACGCAGTCAGATAGTTGACCATGGCTGGTACCTGTTGGTGACCACGCGCTGTGCGGAATGCGATAATGTCTTCGTAGATATTGATCGCAATCTGTTGCTCGGTCGTCAGATCCTGAACATGGCCATCGTGTGCTTGCACAGGCTGCGCCACAGCAGATGCGAGCAGCACAGCCGCACCAGTCGAAAACATTGCCTTCATTTAATCCCCCCTGACCGATACCCCTTCCCTTTGCGTAACAGCGCTATCGAGCGAAGTCGATCTGGATTGTTTGCATCGTTCCGCGTGCAAGCTACGACACAGTATGGCGAAGCCCTCTCACCTCTATCTGATCGCACTTGGTTCCAATGTCCGGACTGTGTCCGACGGCGCGCCAAGGCGGGTTCTGGAAAATGCGATCGAAGTCTTGGAAGACCTCGGACTGCTATTCCACGCGGTAGCACCCATCATTGCAACTCCGCCCATTGGACCTTCACAGCGCAAATTCGCCAATGGCGCGGCTGTTATCGAGACACACCGCGAGCCCGACGAGCTGCTGCAATTGCTGAAGGCCACAGAGCAAATCTTTGGCCGCAAGTCGCATGGTCAGCGTTGGCGTGCGCGTGTGCTCGACCTGGATATTGTGCTTTGGGAGGGCGGCATCTGGGAGAGTCACTCGCTGATCATTCCGCATCCCGAATTCCGAATCCGCGACTTCGTTTTGCGACCAGCAAGCGCCATTGCGGGCGATTGGCGCGACCCGATCACAAATTTGTCGCTCGCACAGCTATATGCACGCTTGACCAAGCCGCGCCCTGTCCCTAGGTGACGCGCCTCGTGCAACGCTACCGAACGGTGTTGCGCATCAGGTGGGCCGTTAGCTCAGTCGGTAGAGCAACTGACTTTTAATCAGTAGGTCGCTGGTTCGAATCCAGCACGGCTCACCACCCATTCCCCTCGAACGATGAATAGGGCGATAGCCGCCACTGCGGCGGAAATTGTCCGCGCACAGTGATGGCCGTCTGCACCAATAGGTACAGGCTCGGTGCTCGCCTAGATTGATTCGGCAAAGAACCTCAATATGGCGTGGCGGCCATAGAGGCACGCTGGCGCACCCCCGATCTCAAGCTGGGCAGATCAGAATTCATATCCCAGCTCAACTCCGAACCGGCGCAGGCCGCCGGGCGAATTGAACGATCCGCCAAATTCGATCGCCGGAATAACCTCGTTGAGATATTTGCGGTTGAGCAAATTGTCGGCAAACGCGGTGATGTTCCAATTCTCGCCTTCCACACCGAACCGGAGATCAAGCACCCCAAATGCTTCGCGCTCTGTGATGGAGTAATCAGCGTCACCGACGAAAGCCGGCAGCGCGAGCGCGGAGATCGGCAACAGTCCGCTGAACAATGTTGGCGATGTGTTTTCCTGCACAGTGTGGAACCAGGTCGGGCCAGTGATGCGATAGTCTGCGCGCATGACCAGATCGAGGCTGTTATTTAGCGGAGTATCGATCTGCGTGCCGAGGTTGATCGTGTAGTCAGCGGTATAGGGCGACTTATTGCCAACCGTAACAGGGCGCGAGGCGTTTTCCTTGATCTCGCTCTCTGTCACATTGACCGAACCGAACAGGTCCCAGCCATCGATAATCTCGAAAGTGAGGTTTGCTTCCGCGCCGTAAATCTCGACTTCATCGATGTTCGACACCACGCGCAGCAGGCCGAACCCGCCCACGAAGAATTCGAAGAACTGCATGTCATCGACCGTGGTATGATACCCTGCGAGGTCGAAGGTAACACGGCCATCGGCAACATTGCCCTTCACGCCAAGCTCGAATGCGCTGGAGGTTTCCTTGCGGAAGATATCTTCGATCAGGACATCGGTGCCGATGAACTGGTTGAACGCCTGGTCGACAATCGCGGCCGAACCCTGGTTGTTGAAGCCGCCTGACTTAAAGCCGACACCCCAGTTGGCATATGCGTTGATATCGTCGCTCAAGGCATAGCGCAGCGAGATCTTGGGCTGGAATTGCTTGAACTTGCGCGACTGGTCAGGGATCGGGCCAAAGGCTTGCCCCGGATTGATCGGTCCGCCGGTGATCGGATCATCGATCGACGGAACAAGATTGTCGACCCGCCGGTCTTCGATGTCATAACGGCCAGCAAATCCGATTTCGAACCGGTCGCTTACTTCGTAATCAACCGCAGCAAACAGTGCGTAGACGTCAGTCGAGAAATCATCATTGAACAGCTGGGTGGTCGGGTTTCCGGTCCCCGGTGCATTGTACAAATCACGGCTGATCCCATTGCCCAGATCCGCGCCCAGGCTGACGCCGGTCTCACGGCTGATGTTGAGATAATAGGCGCCAACCTGCCACTGCAGCGGACCGATATCGTTCGATGCCAGGCGGATTTCCGCGCTGACATCGGTCTGCTCGCGCAGCTGCAACTGCGTGCCATCGCAGGTCGTCGGGCTATACGGGCCGAAGGTTGAACCCGTAGCCGGATCGAAAATGAACGGCACGGGTGTTTGCCCGATGAAGCCAGGCTGATTGACCGGGAATCCGGTGAGCGCCGCAGTCGTGGCGAAACACTGTCCCGCCACATCAGCTGCGGTCTGCGTTGGCGCGGGGAACGGGATGAAGCGCGCGAAATCCGCTGATGTACCGTCCGCGCCAAGGATCTGATCAACATCGCTGTAGAGCGCCCAGGCGGTCAGGGTGACGCTTTCAAACTCGTGCTCGATCTTGGCCGACACTTCGAATGACTGCTGCTCGTTGAATGATGCGATATTCGAATAATAGTTGAACGGGTGGTCGTTCACATCTTCGAAGAAGGCGGGGTTCACACCAGCGAAATTGGGCAAGTGGAATGCCGCGTTAAAATTGATCGCGTTGCCGGTAAGGTCAGAATAGCGCGCCTTCACGTCCAATTCCGTTCCCGGGCCGATTTCCGCAACAAGGCGTCCGTCGACCGACCAGATCTCTTGAGAGTCCACGGTGTTGGCGTTCTGGAAATCGTCGCGATAGAAACCGTCGGTGGTAGAATAGCTGCCTGAAACAACCAGGCCGACGCCTTCGCCAAGCGGTGTCGAGACATAACCGCTGGCCGAATAGGTATTGTCTTCAGCCGCGCTAACGCGGACGCCGCCTTCCATGAAGTCGCTTGGCTTCAATGTCTGAATGACAACTGCACCGGCTGCCGCGTTGCGGCCATAGAGCGCGCCCTGCGGACCTTTGAGGATTTCGATCTGACGCAGCGTGCCCTGATCCTGGTTAAGCTGTGCGGTATTGGTCTTGAGGATACCGTCCACCACCAGCGCAACGGAGCTTTCTGCATCGCGCGCACCGTTGATGCCGCGAATGTTGATCTGCGTATCGCCCGCTTCCGCAGTGCCGGTCACAATCGTTACGCCCGGGGTCAGCTGTACAAATTCGTCAGCCTTCTGGATCCCCGTCTTCTGCAGCGCATCAGCGGTAAACACTGTGATGGCCGTCGGTACTTCAGCCAGCGTTTCAGACTGCCGGCGCGCCGTAACAATGATGACATTGCTTTCTTCGGCTGCTTCCGCGCCATCTCCGGCGTCTTGCGCAATAGCTGGATTTGCGGTGACCAGCACGCCGAGAGCGATGCCTGATGCGAGTGTGACCTTGAAGTTCCTCATCTTCTATACTCCCTATGCCGTTATGTGCAGGTCGGCTGTGGTGACGGAGGCAATGTCGAAATCGTCTGCCTAAAATGAACTGTCCCTCTTGACGAACCCCCTATTGTATACAATTTGAGTGCGTCAAGCGAAAACAGCCGCGCTATCAAAATGGCTTGTCAAAACTGTATGAGGGGTTGGCCGTGAGAACCGCAGAGAAAAGCGCGCAGCATGGCGTGGCCAGACCAGTTGCGGGTCCGATTACCCTGAGCGCGCCGGAATGAGCCGCGCCTCCGACACAGCCTATGACAAGATCCGCGGCCATTTGCTGAGCGGCGAAGTTTCGCCCGGAGAGCAGCTGACCGAAGAAAGACTGGCAGAGATAACAGGTGTCAGCCGCACACCGGTGCGTGACGCAGTGCGGCGCCTGGAGAGCGAGATGCTGCTGGTGCGCAATGAGTCAAAACGCATCTTTGTTGCCGACTGGAGCCGCGACGACATCGACGAGATGTTCACGCTGCGCCAAATGCTCGAAGGGCATGCTGCCGAGCGCGCCGCACAACGTATCACACAGGAGCAGATCGATCATCTGGAGGAAGTCAATCGCGAGCTCCACGAAGCGGTCGAATTGGCAGAACCTGATGTTGCAAGCTTTCTCAATGCGAACCGCATTTTTCACGAGATCATCACCGATGCGGCGCAGTCACCGCGCCTGAAACAGGTTCTGGCAATGTTGGTCGAAACGCCCGTGGTGCTGCGAACTGCGCACAATTACTCGATCAATGATCTGCAGCAGTCGGCGCGCGACCACGACGAGCTTATCTCCGCCTTTCGCGCCGCCGATGCCGGCTGGGCGCGTGCGGTGATGGGGAGCCATTTGCGCCGCGCCTTCCACACATTTGCCGATGCAACCGAGGCCGCGGAATGACGCTACCCACCCTAATATGACTGACAGAGGATTCACGCCTGCCAAAAACTGCCTATTTGCATTTGTATACAATTTGCGTATCAGGCGTGACCCCTAACCGTCCCACAGAGCGACTCAGATGACGCACAATGCGATTGAATTGGTCGAAGTCGGTCCGCGCGACGGGCTTCAAAACGAACCGGACATCATCTCGACGCAAAGCAAGCTCGAGTTGATCGAGCGCATGCTTGGTTACGGCGCGCGCCGGCTTGAGGTCGCGAGCTTCGTTCATCCAAAACGCGTGCCGCAAATGGCCGATGCGGAAGATGTGATTGTCGGCCTGCCAGATCGCGCCGATACAACCTACATCGGGCTGGCCCTCAACAAACGCGGCGTGATGCGCGGGATCGCAACCCGCGAAGGCGGCAAAAGGGGGATCGACCAGATCGGTTGCGTGCTGGTGGCCAGCGACACCTTCGGCCAGAAAAACCAGGGGCAAACCATCGCAGAAGGGATTGCGGAGAACCGCGACATGATCCGCTTCGCCAAGGCAGAGGGAATGCGCGCGCAGATCACGATCAGCGCAGCGTTCGGCTGTCCATTCGAAGGTGAAGTAAAGCCGGAAACAGTGCTTCAGATCGCCGAAGAGATCGCCACTGAAGCCCCGGAAGAGATTGCGCTGGCCGACACAATCGGAGTGGGCACGCCAGCACAGGTGAGCGATCTGTTCGGCAAGCTTGGTGAATTGCTCGGCGGAAAAATCCCGATGCGGGCGCATTTTCACAACACCCGTGGCACTGGCATCGCCAATGCATGGGCGGCCTATCAAGCGGGCGTGCGTATCTTCGACGCATCGCTGGGCGGACTTGGCGGATGCCCGTTCGCCCCCAAGGCGACCGGAAATATCGCTACCGAAGACCTGATTTACATGATGGAGCATTCAGGGATCGACAGCGGCGTCGATCTGGAGGCAGCCATTACAACCAACCACTGGTTCGCTGAGAAGCTGGGCCGGCAATTGCCATCTATGGTCGCACGCGCGGCCTGACAGACACATGTCACGGAGAGAGTATGACTTATCGTTTGGGCGTCGATGTAGGCGGAACATTCACCGATCTGCTGTTATTCGACGAAGAAAGCGGCAAATTCTGGCGGCACAAGACACCTTCGACACCGCACGATAGCTCTGAGGGGATCCTCAACGGGGTCAAGGCGATCACGGCCGAAGCAGGCGTATCTGCTAGCGACATCGCCTACTTCCTGCATGGAACCACTGTCGCGACCAATGCTGTGCTGGAAGGCAAGGGCGCGAAGGTCGGCCTGGTCACCACCGAGGGCTACCGCGATATCATGCAGATCGCGCGCAGCTTTGTGCCTGGTGGTCTGGCGGCGTGGATTGTGTGGCCCAAGCCGCAACCGCTCGCGCATCTGGAAGATACGGTCGAGGTGCCCGAACGCATGGGCGCGGATGGCGCGGTGGTGCGCGAGCTGGACGAGGAGGCAGTGCGTGCAGCGCTGCACAAGCTCAAGGGGCAGGGCATCGAAGCGCTGACCGTCAGCCTGATCAACGCCTACGTCAACGGTGCGCATGAAAAGCGCATCGGCGAGATCGCGGAAGAGGTGCTGCCCGGTATCCCTGTCTCGCTGAGCCATGAAGTGCTGCCCGAAATGCAGGAATATGAGCGCACGCTGTCAACCGTGGCCAATGCGGCCGTGCGACCGGTGGTGAGCAAATATGTATCCAACCTGCGTAACAAGCTGGAAGACGAAGGGCTGGAAGGCAAACTCTCGCTGCTGCGCTCTGATGGCGGTTTGATGAGCAGCCACAAAGCGGAAGAACACCCGGTCAACATCCTGATGTCCGGCCCAGCCGGCGGTGTGACCGGTGCCAAATGGGTGGGCAAGAACGCGGGCCTTTCCAACATTCTGACGCTCGACGTCGGCGGCACATCGACGGACGTGGCGCTGATCGAAGGTTTGGAAGCGCGCCGCGTGCGCACGACAGAGGTCGGCCACTTGTCTGTCCGCGCATCTGCGCTTGATGTGAAAACAGTGGGCGCTGGCGGCGGCTCGATCGCGCACGTCCCCGAACTGACCAAGGCTTTGCGCGTTGGCCCGGAAAGCGCAGGCGCAGTGCCGGGCCCCGTCGCATACAACAAGGGTGGCACTCTGCCGACCGTCACCGACGCCAATGTCGTGCTCGGCTATCTGCCCGAGGATTTGCTGGGCGGATCTTTCAAGCTTGACCGCGAAGGCGCGAAGGCAGCGGTACAGACCATCGCCGATGCGCTGGGCATCGGTTTGATGGAGGCCGCGCGCGGCATCATCGACATTGTGAACGAGAACATGTTCGGCGCGCTGCGCATGATCAGCGTTCAGCAAGGCTATGACCCGCGCGAATTCGCGCTAATGGGCTTTGGCGGCGCGGGGCCCCTGCATGTCAACGCCGTTGCCAAGCTGATGGGTAGCTGGCCGGCCGTGTCCCCTGTTTCGCCGGGAGTGCTGTGCGCGCTGGGCGATGCGACCACGCAAATGCGCACCGAAACCGCGCGCAGCTTCTCAAAACTCGCGAAGGACACCAGCATCGCTGACCTTGAAGCGGTGCTAGATGAAATGGCGGCTCAAACGCGCCGGGAATTGCTGGCTGACGGTGTGCCAGAAGAACAGATCACGACGCAATTCGAAGTCGACATCCGCTATGCCGGTCAAGCCTTCGAAGTGCCGCTGACAATCGACAAGGCCGTGCTTGCAGCGGATGGGATCGAAGGCATTCTGGCCCGATTCGACCAGGAGCATTTGCGGCTGTTCACGTTCAACATGGATACCCCGCACGAAATTGTGAACCTGCGCGCGGTGGCTCTGGGTGAAGCGCCGGCTCTACCTGCCGCCGAACTGCCCAAAGGCGGTGACGATCCTTCGGCTGCGAAGATACGCGATCACACGCTGTGGATGGATGACAAGGAACAGGCTGCAGTGATCTACGACCGCGCTCTGCTTCGCCAGGGCAATGTGATCCCCGGCCCCGCGATCATCACAGAAATGGACTCGACCACGCTGGTCGAAAGCGGCTGCATTGCCACAGTCGATGCCGTCGGCAACATCCTTATCAATCCCGTGCAGGAGGGCTGAACCGATGCCAGCACAGATCATTGAAACCAATGACACGCCGTTCGAGAAGATCGAAATAGACCCGGTTACGCTCGACATTATCGAGAACGCCCTGCGCAATGCGCGGATCGAGATGGACGCCACGCTGGTGCGCACCGCGATGAGCCCCGGTATTCGCGAACAGGGTGATGCCTTCCCCCTGATCGCCGACCCATCGGGCAAGATGATCGTCGGCCAGTTCGGCAGCTTCATCGATGGCTTCCTAAAGGGTTTCGACGGCACGCTGGAAGATGGTGACATGATCTTCCTGTCAGACCCTTATTCATGTGACGGTGCGGTCAGCCACTCGAATGACTGGCTGGTGCTGTTGCCAGTGTTCAAGGACGGGCGGCTGATCGCCTTTACAGCTATGTTCGGCCACCAGTCGGATATTGGCGGATCGGTGCCCGGCTCTATGCCGATCGGTGCAAGCTCGATCTTCGAGGAAGGCGTGCGTATTCCGCCGGTCAAGATCTGGAAGAAGGGCGAATATAATGACGACCTGATGAAGCTCGTCATGCACCAGACGCGCAAGCCCGACTGGTGTCAGGCAGATCTCAACGCGCTGATCGCCAGCTGCCGGGTGGCCGCCAAACGCGTGGTCGAAATGGCGGAGCGGTTTGGCGACGATGTCTATGTCTCGGCAACGCAGGAATTGCTGGCGCGCAACCACCGCGCGATGAAGGCCTTGTTGTCGCAAGCTGTCGCAGAAAAGCCGGTCAGTTTCGAAGACTATATCTGCGACGACGGCAAGGGATTTGGCCCGTACAAGATCAAATGCACCATGTGGCGCGAAGGCGACAAGGTCATTCTGGACTTCGACGGCACCGATCCGCAATCCGCCGCCTCGATCAACTTCCTGCTCAACGAGAACATGTTCAAGATGTTCTTCGGCATCTACATGATCATGGTCTTCGATCCGCAGATCCTGTTCAACGATGGCTTCTACGATCTGATCGAGGTTCGCATTCCCGAAGGATCGCTACTGAAGCCGCAATTCCCGGCTGCATTGTCTGGCCGCACCCACGCGCTGGGCCGGATTTTTGACATTCTGGGCGGACTGCTGGGCCAAGGCACGCCGGAATTCCTCAACGCTGCAGGCTTCAGCTCATCGCCGCATCTGTTCTACTCCGGCTGGGACAACCGGCCAGCCAGCGAAGGCGAATGGTTCCAGCTGTTCCAGATTGGCTTTGGCGGCATCCCGGGCAGACCGCTGGGCGATGGGCCGGACGGGCATTCGCTGTGGCCGGGCTTTACCAATGTCCCGAACGAATTCCTGGAGAAGTACTTCCCGCTGCGGATCGAACGATATTCAACCGAACCCGATAGCGGGGGCGCAGGTCTGCACCGCGGCGGCAATGGCATTCACATGACCTACCGCTTCTTGGCCGATGGCGAGATTGCAGTGCATGATGACCGCTGGTTCGTGCCCCCTTGGGGCGTCAATGGCGGGCATCCGGGCATGCGCGCCAAGAAAGTGCTCGAACGGGCGGACGGCACGACTGAAATCGTGGGCAACAAGGTGGAAGATGTGCCGGTGAAGGAAGGCGACCTCTTGCACTACATCACATGGGGTGGTGGCGGCTGGGGCGACCCGCTGGATCGCGATCCGGAGCTGGTCGGGCTGGAAATTCGTCAAGGTCTCGTCACGTCCGAAGGCGCCAAGCACTATGGCGTAGTCGCGGACGAGAATGGCGTGATCGACAGCGCCGCAACAGAAGCTCTGCGCGCCGAGATCAAGGCCAAACGCGGCGAGCTGCCGCTGTTCGACTACGGTCCGTCAATCGATGATCTGCGCGCGCGATGCGAAGAGGAAACCGGCCTGCCCGCACCGATTCAGCCGGTCTGGAGCCACACTCAGATACGCGAGGCAGCCGAATAGTGGGTGCGCTTGATGATATTCGCGTGGTCGAGATGGGCCAGCTTCTGGCCGGGCCATTCTGCGGCCAATTGCTGGGCGACATGGGCGCTGACGTTATCAAGATCGAGCCACCTGGTGCGGGCGATCCGATGCGCCTGTGGGGCCAGGGCGAAGAGAAGGTGCAATGGGAAGTCATTGCCCGCAACAAGCGCTCTGTCACCTGCAATCTGCGTATTCCCGAAGGTCAGGAGCTGGCGCGCAAGCTGATCGCGAAGGCAGACGTACTGGTCGAGAATTTCAAGCCCGGAACGATGGAGAAATGGGGGCTTTCGCCGGAAAGCCTTCTGGCCGAAAACCCCGGACTGATCATCGCGCGCATGTCTGGTTACGGGCAGGACGGCCCCTATTCGAACCGCGCCGGCTTTGGCGGAATTGGCGAGGCGATGGGTGGGTGGCGCTATATTGTCGGCGATCCTGACCGGCCGCCCGCGCGCATGGGCATCTCTATCGGCGACACACTTTGCGCCACCTATGGCTGCATGGGCGTGCTCGCCGCGTTGCATCACCGCGAAAAGACAGGCCAGGGCCAGGTGGTGGATACCGCGCTCTACGAGGCCGTATTGCAAGTGATGGAAGGCCTGGTGCCCGAATATGACCGCAATGGCTTTATCCGCGAACGTTCCGGCTCGATCCTGCCCGGCATTGCCCCGTCAAATGTCTACAGGTGCAAGGACGGGCATTTCATGATCGGCGCGAACAAGGACGAAATCTTTGCCCGGCTGGCGCAGGCGATGGGTCAACCCGAATTGGCAAGCGATCCGAGATACGCCACGCATATCGCGCGCGGGAAAAACCAGATCGAACTGGATGAGCTGGTGAATGCCTGGACCGGTACGCTGACCGTTGATGAAGTCGAACAGTCGATGATTGACCATTCGATCCCGGCTGGGCGCGTATATCGCGCGCCAGACATGATTGCTGACCCGCATTTTCAGGCGCGCCAGGCGATCATCGAGGTTGAGACCGAAACTCGCGGCAAGCTGAAAATGCAAAACGCGTTTCCCAAGCTGTCGCAAACTCCATCGGGAGTGCGCCGCCCCGCACCATCAAAGCCGGGCCAACACAACCATGAGGTTTTGTCCGAACTGCTTGGCTATGACACGCAGATGATCGATACTATGGCGGATGCTGGTGTCATCTGACATCCAGCCTTTCCGACACCAGGCTGTGGTGCAAGACCAATAGCGAGACTGAATAATGTCCGATTCTCTCGATGCCAATTACGCCAAGGCTTATGGCGGCAAGGCCGGGTTCGGCACCTCACCGGCTTTGCTGATGATCGATTTTGTCGAGGCCTATTTCGATCCCGATTGTGATCTCTACGCCGATGTCGATGACGCACTGCAGTCTGCCTTGCGCGTGCGCGAGGCCGCACACAAAGCGGGCATACCCGTGATCCTGACCAATGTCGTTTATCTGGACGGCGGGCTTGATGGTGGCCGCTTCTTCGAAAAAGTACGCCCGCTGCGCAATTTCCTGCGGGGCAACCCGATGGGTGACTGGCCCAGGGGATTGACGCCAACTGAAAACGAGCTGGTTATTTCAAAGCAATATCCCAGCGCATTCTTCGGCACATCGCTCGCCTCAACTCTGACCGCGATGGGCGTCGATAATGTGATCCTGACAGGCCTGACCACAAGTGGATGCGTTCGCGCATCCTGCGTCGATTCCATGTCGCATGGATTCATCACGACGGTTGTGCGTGACGCATGCGGCGATCGCCATTCAGAGCCGCACGAAGCAAACCTTTTCGATATGCAGGCCAAATATGCCGACGTTGTCTCCGAGGGGGAGATTATCGCTCATTTGAGCGCTTTGTAACGATGGCTCCGGCTGCCTTGTCATGCACTCTGACAATAGCAGCCCGACCGCCAACGACCCAATAGCGGACGTTCGATCAGAGGTCCGTTATGCGTCCCAATCCAAGACGTTGCCAACCGAGATCTTAGGTCCTGAAAGCAGACATCAAACCAAGGGAGCGAGCATTAGCGCCCCTGCTAGGCCAGCATTCTGGCCAAGGCCTGGTGAGACGATCTTGTGCTTCGACCTGCCTGGAAAATATCGTGCGCCGAGTTCCGATGCCCTCCGCTCCACACGCTCCAGCAAGCCACCCGTTCTCATCACGCCCCCGCCAAAAACGATGATCTCGACTGCCGTCATAGCGATGAGGGAGTGCGCTAGCTGCGCCAGATAATCGGCGATGATTTCATGCGCGATGTGATCTGCCGGTAACTCGGAAAGTGACGCTCCCCAACGCGCTTTTATAGCCGGACCACTCGCCAATCCTTCTAAGCAGTCGCCGTGGTGGGGACATATGCCTTCGAACTCGCGATCATCGACGTGGCGGCGCGGGAAGATGTGGCCCATCTCGGGATGCGCGGCTCCATGAACAGCCTTCCCGTCAAGCACGAGGCCACCTCCGATGCCGGTGCCCACGGTGATATAAGCAAGCGATGATGCTCCCGTTCCCGCGCCGTGCTGATATTCAGCTAGCGCGGCTCCATTCACGTCTGTATCGAAGCCGATGGGAACTCCGAAGCGTTCCGCAAAGTAACCAGCCAAGTCGCAGTTTTCCCAGCCCGGCTTGGGCGTGTTGGTGATATGGCCCCAGCGCGGTGATGACCGATCAAGATCAACAGGGCCGAAGCTCGCGATTCCAATCGCGCTGATTGATCCTTGCCCCTCGAACCACTCGCTGGCTTGAGCCAGTGTAGTCTCAGGATCGCGCGTAGGAATTTCATGCCGCGCGACTATCTCGATCGGTGTGTGTCCGACAGCGAACACGAATTTGGTTCCACCAGCCTCGATCCCACCCAATAGCGGTTTGCCTGCCGAACTCATACCTCCACCGTTTCTGCCAATTCGCAGCGATCACCATCAATTGTCAGCTTCAGAAGTGGGGCGGGTACTCCGCCGAAAAGCCTGTTGGCTTCGTCGGTATTTGCAGGAATAGGCTCTCCCTTCAGGCCACTAAAATCGACGAAGCTGGAAACCAGAAGCTCGCGCGTCACAAACCAGCTGTAGCTTTGAAGAGGTTCCTCATCAGGATTGGCGAGTACCAGACCCGATCCGTTGAGTGGACGATACTCACCGAATAAGCTGTCGGAGACCATGCCATACAGTCCGTTCGGCGCGTGGCTAAAGTCAGGTGCGAATGTCGAACCCTGGGTTGCCCAAAACGCGTAGTAGCAACCTTTGTGGTAGACGACATGCGCTCGTTCTAGCTCGTTGTTGACGCCGTCGGCGTGGATCAGCGGTGGCAACAGCTCCCATCCATCGCCGATTCGCCGGGCGATTCCGACTGCGCCGTTATAGTCGCTGCTCGTCCCGGCAAGAGATGCGGTGAAGACCAAATACTCTCGCCCGTCGGCAGGATCGCGGAAATAGGCAGGATCACGGAACGCCTTGATCTTGCCTGCCTCCCCTTCGTGCGCATCTGCGAGCATATATTCGGGCGTCAATTCGCTGATTGATGCGCGGGGCTCGGTCCACGCGCCCGGCAGGCCATTTGGCCCGATAATCGCATGCGTTTCTACGAGGCGCTGTTGATAGCCTCCAGGACGTTGATTTGTTCCGGCAGCAGTGAAATACAGGCTAACGCCTTTGCCATCGGTGACCGCAGAACCAGCCCATTCGCGCTCATAGTCTACCGTGAATTCAGGGAGGACGTCACCGAGATCGAACCAATTTCCTGACTTGCGCTCGACAAGGCGAATTTTCGCCTCGAAATGGCGTAGGCTTGGATCGCCGCGATCAGGTGCGGACAAGGCCATCCATAGTTCCCGTCCGTGGATTGACGCTACGAGACCATCCCGGTTCTGTATCGGCCACATATCCCAATAGACGCGCCCAGCATCGAGGGTGGCAGGACCATCCACCTTGATAATTGGAATGCGCGGAATGCATGAAGATCTAATCTTGCGCGCACATTCAGCGGTCCAGGCGGTCGTCATGCCAGCACTCTAAGCAAATGGTTAGAAAAGATAAGGGCCGACCAAGAGGGAGGTGTCTGGTCGGCCCTTATCAGTTGCATCAGAATTCGAAACGAACCGACGCGGCGATCGTGCGGCCCGCTATCGAGCGAGCCCGTACGATACCGTTTGCCGGGATCGAACCCTCTTCTGCCTCGGTGTAGCCTTCGCTGTTGAACAGGTTGTTGGCATTGAGCGCCACTTCAACTCGATCGACAGGGCGAACAGCAAGGTAGGCGTTAACCTGCGCGTATGCCGGCAGCTTAAGCTGGTTGCTGTCCTGCGTGAAGCTGTCTGTAGTACCGATCAGATTGGCGCCAGCCTTGAAGAAGCCGTCGTCATACTGCGCCGTTGCCTGATAGACGAAGTCTGCCTGACGACGCGGCTTGTTGCCGATGACCGCTGCGTTAAGCGAGTCCTTGATTTCGGCATCTGTCCAAGTGGCACCAGCACTCAAGGTGAACGGGCCGGTCGAATACGAACCCTCCAGCTCAAGGCCATAAGCTTCGTAGTCGGTATTTGTCAGAAGCAGCGGAGCGATTTCCACGTTCGTCTCGCTGGTTTCTGCATAGAAGGCCGTGGCGTAGATCGACAGCCCGCTTCCCTGGTATTTCAGGCCCATTTCGAGCTGATTGACATCGGCAATCACGCCATCATCGCCGCCCGGCAGGCCGCCATCAGTACGGCTGATCGCAGGCGAGAAAAGGCTACGGTCGGCAGTGTGACGGCCACCCTGACTGTACCGTGCGAAAATGCCCAGATCATCTGTCAGCAAATAGTTGGCACCTAGTGACCATGAGAAGTAGCTGAAGTCGTAGTCAACCGGGCTCGCATCACCAAGCGGAAATACAGAAGTCAGCGATTCTGGCGAGCTGATCACGCCGTCGTTGTTGAAGTCGAAGTTGGTGACCGGTCCATCGCCAGTGATGGTGCCATTGGCATCGCCATAGTCATAGCGAATGCTGGCATCGAGGGTCAGGCGGTCGAACTCAAGTGCTAGCGATGCGAAGGGCGCATAAGTGCTGTACTGCACATCGTAATTGCGACGGCAGCAGTTGCCGAAGAAGTTTGCGCCAAAGCCAACAACGCCGTTGTCGGTTACGGTGTTGCCGCCTGCATCGACGATGTCGACGAGAACCGCATTGCCGTCGCCTTCAACCGTTTGAACGAACGAGGTCCACAGCCAGTCGGTGTCGACATCCTGTCGTGAGAGGTAGAAGCCACTGGTAAAGATGGCTGACGCGCCGCCAAAGTCGAAGTCTTTCGAGATGCGGAAGTCGTTGGTGATGTTGTCGAGGCTGTTCAAGCGGGTGTTGAACAGCACGACATTGGTGAGCAGTCCGTTGCCACCAATGCTCGAGACGTTTGCCGTCGAACCGGCGTTCGGACCGGTCGCAAAGACGATGCTTGAACCAGCGCCGCCAATGCCATCAGCGATGTCCTGCGCATCGCCTGCACTAGCCGGGAAGGGTGAAACAAAGCTGCCGGAATTGTTCGCATAGCGGAAGCGGTTGGTCAGCGTCCAACCAGAACCTACGTCGATCTCTGCTTCAACACCGAAGGCCTGCGATTCTACCGAGAGACCATCCTTGATGTTGAAAGTGGTCGGATTGTTACCGCCGTCTAGCGTCAGCGCCGTGGTGATCAGCGGGCTATAGAGTGAGTCGGTACGCGGGTCGAAGCCGGGAATGGCGTTGTAGTCGGGATCGCTATCCGTACCGCCGACAAAGACCGGCTGCGGCAGGATGGTGGGCGTGCTGTCATCAAGGAACTTGGCGTGGAAACGTACGTAGCCGCCGTCGAATTCCTTGGTGATGTTGGCCTTGACCTGGCCGCCATCGTAGCCGTTATAGCCAATGTCGCGCGGCCCTTCGCCGGTGCGATAGAAGCCGCCGACATGGAAATAGAGATTGTCAGCGAGCGGCGCACCGTAATCGAAGTCAACACGGTAGGTTTCAAAGTCGACGCCGATAGTGCCCTGGATCGCACCACCTTCGCGCCGACCAGTCTTCGAGATGAAGTTGATTACACCGCCCGGGGCGTTCGAGGCGAATGTGGACGCTGAGCCACCGCGAACCGCCTCGACCCGCGCGACATTGCGGTCAGCGCGGAGGAAGTTGTCGGCATTGCCGAAGATGATGTCGCCAAATTCGAGAACAGGCAGACCATCTTCCTGCAACTGGATGTAGCGTGCACCGCCAGTTGAAACGGGCAGGCCGCGAACGGCGATGTTGGCGTTTCCTTCACCGCCCGATGCTTCCGAGCGAATACCCGGGATCTGGCGAATAAGGTCCGCCGAAGAAGGCGGAGCGAGATCGGCGATCTGCTCGGCCCCGACCGTGCTGACCGAAACCGAACTTTCGAGCCGATTCTGGCCGCGTGCAACGGCAGTAACAATGATCACATTGCCTTCATCAGCAACTTCCTCAGAACCAGCTTCCGGATCCTGAGCGAAAGCAGGGGTGGAAAAGGCACTTAGCGCAACGCCAAAGGCCAAAGCGTGACGGAACTTCATGGCAAAACTCTCCTCTGTGCTCGCACAAGTTTGCGCGATTCGCATTAATGCATAACCTCGCTGCAATCGATTGCAACAGCAAAAATGCAAACGATTGCAATCGCGCGAAAACTATGCCACGAAAATGCCATAACGCCGGTAACAAAACGGCGAGCGAGAGGATTTGAGATTATGCAAACCGCCGTAAAGCCACGGCTTTCGCTGCTGCGAATCATTGAAATGAATATCGGGTTCTTCGGCCTGCAATTCAGTTTCGGGCTTCAACAAGCCAATATGGGACCCATTTACGGATTCCTCGGTGCTGATGAGGCTACCATGCCGCTCCTTTGGTTGGCGGGCCCTATGACCGGCCTCATCATTCAGCCGATTGTCGGTGCTATGAGTGATCGCACCAACACGCGTTTCGGACGGCGGACACCCTACTTCCTGATCGGTGCAATCATCTGCACGATTAGCCTGTTCTTGATGCCGTACTCATCCACGCTCTGGATGGCAGCATCGCTGCTCTGGATTCTTGATGCTGGCAACAACATCACCATGGAGCCCTATCGTGCCTATGTCGCTGACCGACTCGTACCAAACCAAAGATCGATAGGCTTTCTGACTCAAAGTGCTTTTACGGGCCTCGCGCAAACCCTGTCATATCTCGCGCCTACTTTGCTGACGGCCTTTGTTGCGCAAGATGTGCTGGACGATAACGGCATTCCGGTGATCGTTCGTGTCGCCTTTATCATCGGGGCGATCCTCTCGATTTCGACGATCGTGTGGTCGGTCTGGCGTGTTCCCGAACTGCCAATGACCGAAGATGAAATGGCGGTTCTCGAGCAGAAACCGCTAACCGTAAAGGACACCTTCGCGGAAATCGTCGATGCCATCCGCGACATGCCTAAGCCGATGCGCCAACTCGCGCTAGCCATGCTGTGCCAATGGTATGCCATGTTCGCTTACTGGCAGTACATCACGTTCGCGGTCGGGCGCTCAATCTACGACACGTCTGATCCGTCCAGCGCAGCATTCCGCGAAGCTACGCTGACCACACAGCAGGCGGGCGCGCTGTACAACTTCATTGCCTTCGTTGGGGCGTTGCTACTGATCCCGATTGTAGCGAAATTGGGCGCACGATATGTGCATGCTGTCTGCCTAACGGCATCGGGTCTAGCCATGCTGCTAATTCCTGAGGTGGAGACGGCACCGGCTCTCTTCGCGCTTATGCTCGGCGTTGGCATTGGCTGGGCCGGGATGATGGGGAACACCTATGTGATGCTGGCCGACTCTATCCCGGCGGAACGCAATGGTATCTACATGGGCATCTTCAACATGTTCATCGTTATTCCCATGCTGTTCCAGACATTGACGATGCCGCTGATCTACAATCCAATTCTGGGCGGTGACCCCCGCAATGTATTGATGATGGGAGGAGCGCTTATGATCGTCGGTGCGATCGCAACCCTCTTTGTTGACGCGGGCCACAGAGTTCCGCGTGAACAAAAAGCGTTTGCGAGCTAAGGGGGGTATTGATGGCCGACACAGACGCTCAAAAACATGAAGATGGCGCGACCAAAGTCCGTACTCTCGCGGACCTCGCCAAGATAGCGGGCGTCTCGCCCGGCACTGTTTCGCGAGCGCTTGCGGGCAAGAGTCTCGTCAACACGAAAACGCGTGAGAAGATCGAAGCCATCGCACGCGAGCATGGCTTTCGACCGAACCAGATGGCGAGCAAGCTGCGGAGGCAGAAGACCGGAGTTATTGGCGTCGCGATCCCGCTCGGCCATGACGTGAGGCAACAGATCTCGGATACCTTCTTCATGACCCTGCTAGGCTATCTGGCAGACGAGCTGACCGAGAAGGGATATGATCTCATGCTTAGGCGTGTCATTCCCGCTAATGACGAAGATTGGCTCGACCGATTCATCGGCTCAGGCATGGTCGACGGCGTGATCGTGATCGGCCAGTCCGACCAGTATGAACGGATTGAGGATGTGGCAGATGGCTATCTACCGATGGTCGTTTGGGGTAACCACCAAGAGGGCCAGCGACATTGTGTTGTCGGTTCCAACAACCGTTTAGGCGGAAAGCTCGCCGCCGAGAGGCTTATCGCGTCGGGAGCTAAGAGCCTCGCATTCTTGGGCGACACTCAGCCAATAGAGTTCGCAGCCCGCTATGCTGGCGCAAAAGAAGTCGCCACAAAAATGGGTGTATCTATCCGCGCCCTTCCGACGCACTTGTCGCCTGAGCGGATCGGCGAGGAAATCGCAAAGCATTTGCGTGAGATCGAAGGCGAAGTCGACGGCATCTTTGCGGCAACCGACACAATCGCAGTCGCCTGCCTCAAAGAACTTCGGGCACGCGGCATGGAAGTACCAAGCCAGCTAAAGATAGTCGGCTTCGACGATCTCCCAATTTCAAGTCAGACAGTGCCACCTCTCACGACAGTCAGGCAAGATATAGCTGCCGGTGCAAAAGGGCTTGTGGACTTGCTGCTGCGACGCCTGGAAGGAGAAGACACAGAAAGTCTGGTTCTTCCCCCTCATCTGGTCCTTCGCGAAACCGCTTGAGAAATTCGAGTTCGGCGAAGCGGTTCCTAGCGGGGCCTATCACTCCGGCATTTTAATCCGAATACTCCTTGCGTAACCCGCAAAGCGGACGTTCAGCTTTCGGCCCAGTAATGGTCGGAAAAGTGGGTCGCTCAAATGTCAGCTTTCCACCCCAAAAGCGGGCGCTGAGCTAGCTTAGTTTAATGTCGATATCCGCCACGCTTTAAAAGTACCGTTCGCTTTGTCCCGGTCCGCGATTCATCGCAGCGTCTCTTCCACCCATGCAGGCACCAGTTCGCCTGCCGGTCCCTGGCGCGATACGTCGAACCAATGTGAGCCTTCGCTCCGCTCCAGATTAAGCTCCAGCGTTTGTGCACCCAGCTCCCTCGCATCGCGCACAAAGCCCGCTGCAGGATAAACCGCGCCGCTGGTGCCAATGCTGACGAACAAGTCAGCCTCTCTGATCGCCGCGTATATCCTCTCCATCTGATAAGGCATCTCACCAAACCACACGACATCGGGCCGCAGCGACGGAGCCTGACAAACCGGGCATGGAGGGCGATTAGACATTGGCGCATCCCATGGGCTACGCATCTCGCATGAAAGGCACAGCGCACTCTTGAGCTCGCCATGCATATGGAGCACGCGCTTTGCGCCGCCCCTTTCATGCAGGTCATCGACATTCTGCGTGACGATCAACAATTCGCCAGACCATTCAGCATCCAGCCGGGCTAGAGCCTGATGCGCCGCGTTTGGCTTCACTTGGCTCAGCGCTTCGCGCCGCATGTCGTAGAAACCCAGCACGAGGTCGGGATCGCGCGCAAAACCCTCTGGCGTGGCGACATCTTCCACCCGGTGTTGCTCCCACAATCCGCCGGCATCGCGGAACGTATCGATCCCGCTTTCAGCCGATATGCCGGCTCCGGTCAGGATCACGATATTGCGAATGTCACTCATCTGCCGCATGAAGCACGCGAAACGGAGGCAAGGCAATGACAGAATCTGCAAAGCGGTTCGGCGTGATCGGGCACAAGGGACGGATGGGCCGCGCTTTGGCAGCTGTGATCGCAGAGGCCGGCCATGCCATGCAGATTGGTGTGGATGCCGGCGGCAATCCCGTACCGTTAGCGACGCAATGCGATGTGCTTGTCGACTTTTCCGCACCCGAAGCGCTGCAGGAAAATCTCGATGCAGCCAAGACCGCGCATATCCCGATCCTGGTCGGGACAACGGGGCTGCAACAAGACCATTTCGTGATGCTGGCAGAGGCTGCCGAAGTAATCCCAGTGCTGCAGACGGGCAATACCTCGCTGGGCGTAACGCTGCTCGCGCATCTCGTGCGCGAAGCTGCGGCGAAGCTGGGCCAGGGCTGGGATATCGAGATTCTGGAGATGCATCACCGGGCCAAGGTTGACGCACCATCAGGTACGGCCAAGCTGTTGGGCGAAGCGGCAGCCGAAGCACGCGGGGTTTCCCTGTCCGATGCCATGGACAGCGGGCGACATGGGCAAACCGGCGCACGGCGCGAGGGTGCGATCGGCTTTGCAACCCTGCGCGGCGGCACGGTGGCTGGTGAACACAGCGTCATATTCGCTGGCAATGAAGAGCGGATCACCCTGTCGCACACGGCAGAGAACCGGATGATCTTTGCCCGCGGTGCAGTGCGCGGTGCGGAATGGCTGATTGGCAAAGCGCCGGGCCGTTACACCATGGCGCAAGTGCTGGGGCTCTAATCGAACCACCATGACGAACGACCAGATTTTTGAGTTCTTCCGCCGCTTGGCCGAAGACAATCCCGAACCAGAGACAGAGCTGGAATATGGCAATGCCTATCAGCTGGTCGTGGCCGTAGCGCTATCCGCGCAAGCCACCGATGTCGGGGTGAACAAGGCAACGCGCGCGCTGTTTCAGAAGGTGAAAACGCCGCAGCAAATGCTCGACCTCGGGCTCGACGGATTGATCGATGACATCAAGACCATCGGGCTGTTCAATTCCAAGGCAAAGAACGTGATCGCGCTCAGCCAACTGTTGATTGACGATTATGGCGGTGAAGTGCCGGACACGCGCGAAGACCTGGTGCGGCTGCCCGGTGTGGGTCGCAAGACCGCCAATGTCGTGCTCAATTGCTGGTTCAAGCAGGAGACCTTCGCGGTCGATACGCATATCCTGCGGGTGGGAAATCGCACGGGACTGGCCAAAGGCAAGACGCCAGAGAGAGTGGAAGAGAAGCTGGAAAAGCGTGTGCCGCAACCGTTTCGCCTGCACGCGCATCACTGGCTGATCCTGCACGGCCGCTACACCTGCAAAGCGCGCACGCCCGAATGCTGGCGATGCCAATTGGTTGATCTTTGCAGCTTCCGCAAGAAAGTGCTGGAGAAGCCGAAGGGGCGTTGATCTGGCGCGCCATTTGCCAAGTCTGCGCGCAAGGTCCACAATCATCCCCCTGGACGCAGGGAGGATTGCTTATGATTGGCCGAATCGCACTCGCAGCTGTGGCTATTGCCGCGTTGGGGGCAAACGTCAGCCCTGCACAGGCTCAGGCAGCTGCAGAAGAGGCCGTGATCCTTTCCGGGACAAGCGCTGGCACCGGGCGGGCGTCAAGCGGGCTCGGCAACGCAGTTCGCGGCAGTATCAACGGCGCCACCCGCACCATTCAAACAATTCCACGCAGCGCCCCTCGCGGCACTCCGCGCCGGTCCCGTGGCGGCGCAGTCGTGGTTGATGGACCGTTGGCAGCGGATTCTGACCCGCTGCAGAACACCGATGCGCCCGCTTACGAGTTAAGCAATGGCGCCACAATCCGGGTCAGCGGCCGCCTGCGCAATTCGGTTTCTGCTCGCTGCAAGCTGAATTGCCCGCAAGACGAGCCCACCGCCTCTGAAGAAGCACAGTTAGAGACGGTTGGCCCCGAAGAGGAGCCGCCTACCGAAGAGCCAACCAAAGCCGATGAAACAGCCCGGCCTGAAGCCGAAGCTGCCGAACCCGACTAGGCCTTAGACATCATCCGCGCTGATCATTTCGGCACGGTCAATCTCGTTTGTCAGGCTCGCCACGGTTGTTGCCACTGCCGCGTCACCGCTGACATTGGTGGTGGTGCGCATCATGTCCATGATCCGGTCAATTCCAGCCACCAACGCAATCGTTTCCAGTGGAACGCCGACCTGTCCGAAGACCAGTACCATCATAATCAAGCCCGCGCCGGGAATACCCGCTGCGCCGATCGCACCAAGCGTACCAAGGATCGAGATCAGGAAGTAATCTCCCCAAGTAAGATCCACGCCAAACACCTGCGCACCAAAAAGTGTCGCGAGGCCAAGATACATCGCGGTGCCGTTCATATTGATTGTCGCGCCCAATGAAATCACAAAGCTGGCGACCGAATTGCTGATCCCCAGATTGCGCTCCGCGCAGCGCAGCGTCACCGGCAATGTGGCGTTGGAGCTAGCAGTCGAATAGCTGACCGCGATCGCGTCAGTGATCCCGCGGAAGAAGTCGATAACCGGCAAACGCGCTATGAACTTGATCATGCCTGCATATATCAGCCCGATGATCAGCAAGCAGCCAACATAGTTGAGCACAACCAGTTTGCCCAATGCGGCAAGCGCATCGAGACCAAGTGTGCCAGCAACCCATGCCATCAACGCAAAAACACCGAAGGGCGTCAATTCCATCACGATCATCGTGACTTTCTGCATCACAACGCTACCGCTCTCGAAGATCTTGAGGACAGGTTCGCCTTCCTCCTTTGCCATCAATATCCCGATGCCGAGTAGCAATGAAAAGATGATCAACGGAAGCACATTGACGTCCGCCATCACCTGAACCGGACTGGATGGGACCATCTCCAGAATCATGTTCTGAAAGGTCACGCCTTGGTCGGCACGGGTCTGCGCGCGTTCCAGGGCGGCTGTGTCCAGTGACATGCTTGAGGCATCGAGGCCCGCCCCCGGCTGCATGAAGGTGCCAAGACCAAGCCCCAGCCAGACAGCGATCTGCCCGCTTACAACAAACAAAAGAAGCGCGCGCCAGCCGACGCTGCCGAGCTTGCGCAGATCGCCAATGCTGGCAACGCCCGCGACCAGACTGAAAAAGATCAGCGGGACGACCAGCATTTTGATGAAAGCGATGAAGATATCGCCGATGATCTTAATGCTTTCCGCACCCGGCCCCCAGAACCAGCCAGTCAGGATGCCCAGAATCAGCGCGCCAATCACGCGCTGCCAAAGTGGAATTGCAAACCAGGCTTTCATGAGCGCCCCTCTCGTTGTGTTCTATGCCAGCGCGGCTTGCGCAATGCGTGCGTAAATACGGCTTAGCGTGTCGAGGTCAGCCACTGCAACCGCTTCGTCGCGCTTGTGCATGGTGGCGTTGCACAATCCGAACTCGATAACGGGACAAACAGCGCGCAGGAACCGCGCATCCGATGTACCGCCGGTCGTCGAAGCCTCGGGTGTCAGACCCGTTTCGGCCTCAACCGCTTGTGAAATGATGTGGGAGAAAGCTCCGGGCGGGGTCAGGAAGGGTTCACCGGAGATGACCGGCCGCGCGGTACCGCCGTGCTTCGTTGCAACCTCAACCACGCGTTTCGAAAGCGATGCGCCCGAATGCTGATCATTGAAGCGGATGGAGATGCGTGCCTTGGCCTTGGCCGGAATGACGTTGTGCGCGCGATTGGGCACATCGACTTCGGTGATTTCGAGATTGCTTGGTTGAAACCAGTCCGTGCCATCATCGAGATGCAGATTGTTGAGCTCGGACAAGATTGTGACCATGCGCGGCAACGGATTGTCGGCCAGATGCGGATAGGCAACATGCCCTTGTGTGCCGTCGACCTCGAGCCAGATATTGACCGAGCCGCGTCGTCCGATCTTCATCATATCGCCCAACTGATTGACACTGGTCGGCTCACCCACCAGGCACAGGTCAGGCTGAATGCCTTGCTCGTGCATGTAATCGATCAACGCGCGAGTCCCATGCAGCGCGGGGCCTTCTTCATCACCGGTGATGATGAAACTGATCGTTCCGGACTCCGGCGGGACATTGGCGACCGCCGCAACCATCGCTGCGATCGCGCCTTTCATGTCCACCGCGCCGCGTCCGTACAGCAGATCGCCGCGGATTTCAGGCTCAAACGGCGCGCTCGCCCAACCTTCACCCGGCGGTACAACATCAACGTGACCTGCGAAGGCGAAATGCTTCGCGCCTTCCGCTCCGCGCCGGATGGCGAAAAGGTTTTCGACCGGTGCCTCGTCTGATCCTTCCTCGCCATCGCCGCGCGTGAAACGGTGCACGGCAAAACCAAGCGGCGTCAGCATCTGCTCCAACACATCGAACACTTCGCCCGTTGCGGGCGTTACACTCTGAGCGCCGATCAGCCGCAGCGCATAGTTAAGAGCAGCGCTCATCGGCGATCCTCGACTGGCAGGGGGCCGGACGCAAAGGCGCTCTCCAACAGTTCCGCGATACGAATGCCCGCTTGCTGCACCCGGCGGCGCGCCACCGGCACTGCTTCGACAATGTCTTCCTGCGTCAGCGCGGTTTCACCGGGCAAATCGCTCGCGCAGGGATCATCCACATCGAAGGCATTGGGGTAGACGATATCACGCGAAATCTGCCAGCTTTCGCGGCCCCAGTCCGCCGGGGTTCCTCCGCCCAGTTCTTTGCGTTCCTCGGCCGAATAACGCCGCAGCACCTTGTCTGGCCCGGTAGTGACGGCGCGTTCTGCCAGTGGACCATCCCAGATCGAATGCAAATTGCGGTCCGGCACAATTCCATAATCGGTCACGCGGTCATTGCCGCCGCGGTCATCCTTGTCGCCCGAATGGAGCGGCATGTGAATATCGCCTGCGAAATGCACCATGAAGGCAAGTGCTTCGAGGCGAATATGCGCGGGCAGACTTTCATCCGCCAGAATGCGGTGGCTGCGTTCGATCTGCGCCGTCACACAGTTTCCGCCCGAACAATTGGCGCGCGGATTGTATGCTTCGCAAATCGGTGTCGTGCGATAGTGCCAGGCCGCAGTATAACCCCAGCGCCAGAAGGTCCGTCTCACACAATCAGGCCAGACCGAAGCCTCCGCGATCGTGCGTATCCGGCATTCAGGCGTGCCCAGCATAGCCTCTTGTCGCAAGAGTTCGTTGATCTTGGCGCGAGTTTGCGGGCTGACATTGGCGTAGGCGATGTCTGCCGTCACACCATGCGCATAAAAACCCCAGGCTCTGGCCTGCACAGGAGCCACAAGTAACGCCAGCGCCGCTACCAAGCTACCGATGGCGCGCTGCATCATTCGCCGACTGTCTCGTATTGTTCGATCACCCATTCTTCATTCTCGGAAGCAGAAATCCATTCCTGCGTCCACTCATGCTCCCAAACGGCTTCCATATAGGCTTGCGCGAAGCCGGGAACGCCAATGCCATAGGTTATGAAGCGAGAAACGATCGGCGCATAGAAGATGTCAGCCGCGCCATATGTGCCGAAAAGGAAGGGTCCGCCGCTGCCATGGCGAGATCGGGCCTCTGCCCACAGTGATAATATCCGCACGACGTCTTGCTTGGTTTCATCGGTGACCGACTGCAATTCGAACCGGCGGCGCACGTTCATCGGCAATTCGCGGCGAAGCGAACCGAACGAGCTGTGCATCTCTGCCACGATAGCCCGCGCCATTCCCCGGGCGCTTTCGTCCTTGGGCCAGAAGCGGTCGCGCCCAACCTTGTCGCTGAGATATTCCATGATCGCGAGACTGTCCCACACAACAGTGTCTCCATCCCACAGGATCGGAACCTTGCCATGCGAGGGCATCATCCCGCCATCTTCGCTTTGTTTCTTCTGCTGCCATTCCTCACCGAACATCGGGACGATGATCTCTTCGAAATGGAGCCCTGATTGTTTGGCCGCCAGCCAACCGCGCAAGGACCAGCTCGAATAATTCTTGTTGCCGATAATCAGTTTCATGAATGCTCCACCTTGCGCTTGAATGCTCGCTTGCCCTAAGTGTTCATTTATTCGCTGTCGAGCCTGAACAGGTTGCGATGCGCAAAAAGGAGCATTTGTCAGATGTCATTGCGCCCATTTCACTTGGCCTTTCCGGTCGACGATCTTGCCGCAGCGCGCGATTTTTATGGCAGTGTGATGGGGTGCGCGGAGGGGCGCAGTTCAGACGAATGGATCGACTTCGATTTTTACGGACACCAGATCGTCACGCATCTCGCACCGGGGCAAGCAGGAGACCGTGCCAGCAATCACGTGGATGGGCACGGTGTGCCTGTGCCGCATTTCGGCATCGTACTGACGATGGAGGATTGGCAGGCGCTGGCGGATCGTTTGCGCACCGCAGGAACCGAGTTCGTGATCGAGCCAACTGTGCGCTTCAAGGGCCAGCCGGGCGAACAGGCAACGATGTTCTTTCGCGATCCAGCGGGCAATGCATTGGAGTTCAAAGCCTTCGCGGACGATGCCCAGTTATTCGCAAGATAGCCGGTTTGCGACCTAGCTGTCGGCCCAATCAGCTCCCAACGCATCCTCAATCACTGCAGCGCGTAATTCAGCAATCCCCATGCCCTTCTTACTGCTGGTGACGTGCACTCGCGGGAAAGCTGCGATGTGTTTCTTCGCTTCTGCCGACACGGCAGCAACCGTCTTGTCGAGCTCTGACTTCTTGATCTTGTCCGCCTTGGTCAGGACGATGCGATAGCCGACAGCGCTTTCGTCGAGCATCTTCATCATCTCGCGATCGACGTCTTTCAGCCCGTGGCGGCTATCGACAAGCACAAGATTGCGTTGCAGCACCTGGCGCCCGCGCAGATAGTCGCGAACGAGCCGCTTCCATTTCTCGACCACTTTGGGTGGAGCCTTGGCGAAACCATAGCCGGGCATGTCGACCAGGCGGAACAATGTGGGTTCGCCAACTTCAAAGAAATTGAGTTCTTGCGTGCGCCCCGGCGTCACCGAAGCGCGCGCAATCGCCTTGCGCCCGGTCAGCGCATTCAGAAGCGAGCTCTTGCCAACATTGGAGCGCCCGCAAAAGGCGATCTCCGGCACGGTCGGTTCAGGCAGGAACTTGAGCTGGGGTGCAGACAGCAGGAAGTCCACACGCCCGGAAAACAGCTTGGATGCTGCCCGTTCGCGGTATTCCTGCGCTTTCTGCTCCTCCGGGCTCACTGCCTATTTGCCTTCGCGCGCTTTGGTTCGCTCTTGCTCGGCCTTGTCCTTCTCTGCCTGCGCCCGCAACTGCGGATGCTTGGAATAGAGATATTTCTGCTGCGCGAGTGTGAGCAGGTTGGACGTTACCCAGTATAGCAGCAAACCAGCCGCGAAAGGTGCCATCACGAACATCAGGATCCACGGCATGAAGTTGAAGATCTGCTGCTGAACCGGGTCCATCGCAGTCGGGTTCAACTTGAACGTTGCCCACATGGTAATGCCCAGCAACACGGCCAGAATGCCGATTCCAAGGAAGCCCGGTGGGTCAAACGGCAACAAGCCAAACAGGTTCAGGATCTTTGCCGGATCGGGCGCAGACAAATCTTCGATCCAAAAGATGAAAGGCTTGTGGCGCATTTCGATCGCAAGGATCAGTGCCTTGTAAAGCGCGAAGAAGATCGGGATCTGGATCAGCAGCGGCAAACAGCCGGCGAGCGGGTTGACCCCCTCATCCTTGTACAGCTTCATCACCTCTTGCTGCTGCTTCTGCTTGTCGTCCTTGTAGCGATCCTGGATCGCCTTCATCTTCGGCTGAACAGCTTTCATCGCTGCCATGCTGGCGAACTGTTTTTGCGCAATCGGGAACAGGAGACCGCGAATAATGACCGTCAACGCGATAATCGCGACACCGAAGTTACCGAGGAATTCGTATAGAGTGCGCAGCAACCACAGCATCGGTTTCACGAACCATTCGAACCAGCCCCAATCGACCGCCTTGCCGAAATTTTCGATGCCCAGATCGTCGCGATAACTATCGAGCAGCGCGCTTTCCTTTGCGCCAGCGAACAGCTTTGACGAACTGGTCACGTTGCTACCCGCAGGCACCGTCACCGGCGCGTAAATCAGGTCTGCACGGAAGATGTTGTTGCCGAGCGAACGGAACCCGGCTGTGGCATCGCCGCCCTCACCGGGGATCAGCGCACCGAGCCAATAGATATCGGAAAAGCCCAGCCAATCTGGCGCACCGCCTTCGGGAGTGTGCGTGCCATCATCGATCAGATCGTCATAGTCCGGGCCGTATTCGACCGTTTCGCCAAAACCGCCCATCGGGCCGGAGTGGACAATGAACTGACTTGGATCGGCCCCAACCGAAGACCGGTTGATAAGGCCAAACGGACGCACCACAATCGGGCCAGCACCGTTGTTGGACACAGCCTGCTCTGCAGTGATCATGTAGTTGTCATCGATTGACAGCGTGATAGTGAAAGTCTGCCCTTCACCATTGTCATGCGTCAGCGTGACCGGGTTATCAGCCGTCAGCGTATCTCCTGAAGCCTGCCAGACAGTGTTGGCAGTTGGCAGCGTTACGCCCTGCCCGACCCAGCCGAACTGGGCGAAATACTGTTCCGGCGTGCCTTGCGGCGCGAACAGCTGAACCGGGCCGCTGTCTTCATCGACAGTCGCACGGTGATCTTTCAGCTCGATATCGTCGATCCGTGCGCCGACCAGATTGATCGATCCTTCGACGCGTGGTGCGTCAATGCGGACACGTTCGGGCGCAGCAAGCGCGGTGGCCAAATCGACAGGTGCAGCGGACGCCGCAGTGCCTGTTTCAATGCTGCCCGGAGCGGTAGCAGTGGCTGGCGCTTCGTTCCCGGTCGCGACCACTTCGGTCTGCCCCGAAAGCGAGGCTTGCGGATAGAAATACCGCATGCCCAGGTCCCAACCTAGGATGAGCAGGCCGGAAAGTGCCACGGCGAGCAATAGATTACGCTGATTGTCCAAGATGAATGTCCGTGCGTCTGAAAATCAATGGTGTCTTATATAGGTATTACAGTTGAGCGTCCTAGGGTACCGGATCATACCCATGCCCGCCCCAAGGATGGCAGCGCATTAGCCGCTTTGTTGCCAACCATCCACCCTTGATCGCACCATATTTGCTAAGCGCTTGAATAGTGTACTCGCTGCATGATGGAGCGTAGCGGCAAGTCGGCGGCAATATCCGGCTTGGCCCCCATTGCCAGGCCCGTGCGATAAATATGAAAACATGCTTCATTTGCGCTGATCCTTGCGATTGCCCCTGCGTGCACGACGCCGCGGTGGATCGCCTTTACCGGCTCTTGCCCGTTCCAGCGCATCGTTCAGCTCTTCGGTCAATTGGGTGAAGTCCCGCTCAATCGCGCCATCGCGCGCGATCAGCACATGGTCGTGATCGGGCAGGCCTTTGTCGGGAAGAGCCGCCCAAAGCAATTCGCGAAAGCGCCGCTTGATCCGGTTGCGTACCACGGCATTGCCGACCTTCTTTGTGACTGTAATGCCGTAACGCTTGCCCTTGCCGCTATTGGGCTGAGCCAAAAGCACGAAACCGGGGCGTGCTACGCGCAGGCCCCGGTTCGCAGAAAGAAAATCGGCGCGGCGACGCATCACCGCGATTTTCTGAGTGTCAGTCGATGCGCTTACGCACAAAGGTTCTTGCGACCACGCTTGCGACGCGCGCGCAGGACCTTGCGGCCACCGGTGGTTGCTTTACGTGCGAAGAAGCCGTGACGGCGGGCACGTACGAGATTGCTGGGCTGAAATGTCCGCTTCATATCGTCCTCGAATTCAAAAATCTGCTGCCCGTTCCGAGCACCAATAAAAAGGGCCGCCTGATCGGGGCGACCGGAAACATGGCGCGCGGTTAGGCGATGGTCTGCGATGAGTCAAGATATATGCTGCATAGCGGTATGCATCGCGCGTCCGGCCCACAACCCTCGACAACAATATAAAATCCATCCATTACTTTATCGAATTCAAGTATTGGGGACATGTAATTGGTCGCTCTTGTAAATACCGTTGCCTATTTGGGTCTCGAAGCACGTAATGTAGAAGTGCAATGTCAAGTTGCGCCCGGCCTCCCCCGCTTCATGATTGTGGGCCTGCCGGACAAGGCAGTAAGCGAAAGCCGCGAAAGGGTTCAGTCCGCGCTTTCCGCCATGGGGCTTGCGCTGCCGCCAAAGCGAATCACCATAAATCTCTCGCCCGCAGACCTTCCCAAGGACGGATCACATTATGATTTGCCTATTGCGCTGGCGTTACTCGCAGCGATGGGCGTGACCGATGCAGAGCAATTGGCGGACTGGATTGCCGTTGGTGAGTTGGCATTGGATGGGCGCGTGGTGGCCTCACCCGGTGTGCTGCTCGCCGCTTTGCACGCAAGCGAGGCAGAAACCGGCCTTATTTGTCCTGCCTCCCAAGGATCCGAAGCGCGTTGGGCCAGCGGTGTTCCGGTACTTGCCGCGCCAAATCTTGTCAGCCTGCTCAACCATTTGAAGGGCACGCAGGCACTGCCTGAACCCCCACGCGGCGCGGTAGAGAAAGTGCCCCCCAGGCCCGATTGAAGCAAGTCAAAGGGCAGGAGACCGCCAAGCGCGCGCTGGAGATTGCCGCTGCAGGGGGTCACAATTTGCTCATGATCGGGCCGCCAGGGGCAGGCAAAAGCCTGCTCGCGAGTTGTTTACCCGGGATATTACCCGAACTGACGCCCAATGAGGCGCTCGAAGTCTCGATGGTAGCCTCGGTCGCCGGCAGTCTGGAAGGCGGGCGGATCAGCCGTGCGCGGCCGTTTCGCGCGCCGCATCATTCGGCCAGCATGGCGGCGCTGACGGGTGGCGGCCTGAAGGTGCGGCCCGGAGAGGTAAGCCTGGCACATCTGGGAGTGCTGTTTCTCGATGAATTGCCTGAGTTCCAACGACCGGTGCTCGACTCGCTGCGCCAGCCGCTCGAGACAGGCAGCGTCGATGTCGCGCGGGCCAATGCGCATGTGACTTTCCCTGCCCGTGTGCAGCTGATCGCGGCGATGAACCCGTGCCGCTGCCGGCAATTGGGCGATCCGGCGCTGGCATGCAGCCGCGCGCCGCGCTGCGCATCGGATTATCAAAGCAAGGTCTCGGGCCCGATGCTGGACCGGATTGATCTGCATGTCGAAGTCGATCCGGTAAGCGCCGCAGATATGGCACTGCCGCCGGCGTCAGAGAGCTCGCAAGATGTAGCGCGTCGCGTCGCCGAAGCGCACATGTTGCAGACACGCCGCGCTAACGAAACCAGCGCTCGCAGCAATGCAGAGCTCAATGGCGATGCTCTGGAGCGATGGGCTAAACCGGATGAAGCAGGACAAAAATTGCTCTTGCAAGCAGCCGATGCAATGCGGCTGTCCGCGCGCGGTTACACGCGAATGCTAAGGGTGGCCCGCACGATTGCGGATCTCGCTCGATCGGAAACTGTGAAGCGCATCCATATTGCCGAAGCGCTAAGCTATCGCCGGCAAGCCCCAAGGGCTTGATGCACATCTGTGAGCGCGAAGCCAGCCAATATCAACTCGCGGTATAGAATAGCGGTGTCACCATTCTTATCTCTGCCTGATGAGCCTTGTGTCTTTCCTTTCCCTTGCCCTGCTACTTGGTGCGGCTGTCTGGGTTTGGCGCAGATTGCGGCAGCGAAGGCGCGATCAAATTCTAAGCACACCGCTCACTCCGCAACAGCGCGAGGTGCTGACAAAACTTGTACCAATTGTCCGAAGATTGCCTGAATCCTTGCGCCCCAAACTTGAGGGAAGAATAAATCTGTTCCTCGATCAGGTGACGTTTCGCGGCAATCGGGGCCTGGAGGTTAGCGAGGAGATGAGGCTCTCTATCGCCACGCAGGCCTGCCTTTTGATCGTCAATAGTCCGGTTTGGTACGAGACGCTCAGAAATGTGCTGATCTACCCGTCGGCGTTTCGCGCTCGCCGTAGCACGCATGATGGGTTTGTGGTCCATGAAAGTGACCACGGCATGCTGGGCGAAAGCTGGTCGCGTGGACCGGTTGTTTTGTCATGGGACGATGCGCTTCGCGGCGGTCTGAACCCCGACGACGGCCATAACGTCGTAATTCACGAATTTGCACATCAGTTGGACGGTTTGACCGGGCACGCCAACGGCATTCCGATATTGCGCAAGGGACAGACCTATCACGGCTGGGAAACCGCGATGCTGGACGCGTACCACAACCATGTGGAAAGAGTTGAAAGCGGGTATCACACCTTGATCGATCCCTATGGAGCAACCAATCATCAGGAATTCTTCGCTGAAGCGATCGTTACCTTCTTCGAGAAACCCCGGACGATGCGCAACGAGGAGCCAGCCCTCTATGCGCAACTGGCGGAGCTATTGGCGCTTGACCCAGCGCAGTGGTGATAGTGCGACTAGCTGGCCGCGCGCTTACGGGTCTCTTCCATATTAGTCACAGAGCCAGTGGTCATACGCTCCAGCGAAACGAAGTCTGGATGGTCCGGACGCTTGCCGACATTCTGCCGCATGGTGAACCACAAGTCCTCATGCGTTAAGGTGCGCCCATCGTGCGCCAGAATCGAAACCGGGCCTATGGGCAACCGGTCACGTTCATCGACCAGCACCGGGTTTTCTTCAAACTCGGCGCCGTATTTCTGCCCCCATTGACGCAGGGCAAGCATTGCCGGCAGCAAATCGAAACCTTTTTCTGTCAGACGGTATTCGATCTTGCGGCGATCATCGGCGCAAGGTTCGCGCTTCAGAATTCCGTGTTCGACCAGTTTGGCAAGTCGATTCGAAAGAATGTTGCGGGCGATCCCAAGCTCGCTCAGGAATTCTTCGAAATGATGAAGGCCGTTAAAGCTCGCGCGCAGGATCATGAAGGACCAACGTTCCCCCATTACTTCAAGTGCTTGCGGCAGACCACATTTCAGCAGCTCGCTTAGCGGTTCTCTCAATTCACCCATAGATCAGTCCTCTTCCCGAAACCTATCTAGCGCGGTTTTGCCGATACCGCAAAAAGATATAAGTTTTCAGTTGCAACCTGAAACCTAATGACATAAGTAGTGATTCGCAACTGGTTTTGATTCGAAACCTGATCGCAGAAAATTGAACACAAATAAAGGAAGCGACGATGACCCTCTCTCTCAATCGTTCAAATCGTCTCGGTATTCTCACCCTTGCTCTGGCCTATACGGGCGTAACATTTGGCGCGCTCACTTCACCGGCTCCAGCCTTGGCGGCCAATGGCGGCCCATATTATGTAGCTGAACTGGCTGCCCCGGCCAGTGAAAGCCGCACTGTGGCTGGTGGCGTTGCCTGGTTCTGCGAAGGCACCACGTGCCGCGCTGCCAAAGGCAATTCACGCCCGCTGCGGATTTGCCGCGGCTTGCAGCGCGAGTTCGGCGAAGTAGTGAGCTTTACCGCCAAGGGCGAGACCCTGGCCGAAGACAAGCTGGCTCGCTGCAACGGCGAATAATCAGCTCCCCATCCCCTGCCGGACCCTCTCCAAGAACCGGCATTCTCCAAACCCTCGGCCTCCCCCAAGGCCGGGGGTTTCTCTTTGCCTGCTAGATGAGCCCGCGGCTGGCCAAATCTTCCTCAAGCAGGGCTGCATCAGCGAAATGATGCGTTTGCCAGCCAAGCGCATTCGCTGAAGCGATATTGGCGGGATTGTCATCAATGAACAGCATTGCGCCTGCATCTGTCCCAAAGCGTTGTTCGGCCAAATGGAAGATCGCTGCATCAGGTTTCACCAACCTCTCTTCGCCGGACACAACGATGTCGCCGAAATGATCAAGCACCGGCTCAGTCGGGCGGAATTGCTGCCAAAACTCTGCGCCGAAATTGGTGATCGCGAATAGCGGCACGTCGCGCGCTGCCAACCGCCGAATCAAATCTGCCGTCCCAGGCACAGGTCCCGGAATCGTGTCGAGAAACCGGTTGGCATAGGCATCGATCAAATGGGCATGGTCGGGAAATTGCGCCTTACGCTCTGGCACCATCTCTGCCAACGGACGCCCTGCGTCATGCTCGAAGTGCCATTCTTCGGTCACAACATTCTCGCAGAACCAGTCCAGCTCTTGCTGATCGTTAATCAACTGCCCGAAAAGGTGCCGCAGATCCCATTGCACAATCACCCGACCTACATCGAAGACGACCGCTTCCACCTGCTTTCTCAATTCATTGCTCCCCAAACAGCAACGGCCCGCACTCCGGTTTGGAGGCGGGCCGATGATGTTGCTCGATCACCGTTAGGCAACCGGCCAGCTATCGCAAATTAGCCCTGACGAGCCTTGAAGCGACGATTGGTCTTGTTGATGACATAAGTCCGTCCGCGGCGGCGAATAACGCGGCAATCGCGGTGACGGCTTTTCAGCGACTTGAGGCTGTTACGGATCTTCATGGTTCAAACTTCCAAAAGTAAACGCGCCGGAGATGCCCCCGACGCGGCCTATTCGTTGGGCGCCCGTTAGCGTGCGAACAGATTCGGGTCAAGCTTAACCCCGCAATTGCGAAAGCTTTCGTTCCCACGCCAAAGCATGTTCGATGATAGTATCCAGATTGTCATACTTGGGCGTCCAGGGAATGGTCGCTCGTACGCGCGTGGGGTCGGAAACGAGCGCAGGAACATCTCCTGCCCGGCGCGGCAAATGCCGGCGTTCGATTTTGGTCTGTGCAACCCGGTCGACAGCATCAAGCACTTCGAGGACTGAAAAGCCGCGACCATATCCGACATTCATGGTCAAAGAGCGGTCAGGTTCCGCAATCAATGCCTCCAGCGCCAGGACATGTGCCGACGCCAGATCGCTGACGTGGATGTAATCCCTCAAGCCGGTTCCGTCCGGGGTCGGATAGTCATCGCCAAAAACAGCCACATGGTCGCGCTTGCCCAGCACCGCTTCGACCGCCACTTTAATCAAGTGGGTGGCGCCTTCGGTTGACTGGCCGCTGAGCCCCAGCGGATCGGCTCCGCAAACATTGAAATAGCGCAAAACGCAATGGTTGATCGGATGAGCCTTGCTGACATCGTTGAGGATGCGCTCAGTCATCAATTTGCTCATGCCATATGGATTGACCGGCATTAGCGGGTCTTCCTCTGTCAGCGGTTTGACCTCGGGCTCGCCATAGACGGTCGCGGTCGAGCTAAACAGGATATGGTCAACCCCCTGCTGCAACGCATTATCGATCAGAGTGCGGCTCTTCGCAGTGTTGTTGTCGTAATATTTGAGCGGGTTCTCGACTGATTCAGGAACGATGATCGAACCGGCAAAATGCATGATCGCCTTGGTACCTTGCTCTGCGACAATGCGCGCGAGCAATCCGGCGTCGGCAATATCCCCTTCGTACAGCGGCACACCGTCCGGTATTGCGAAGCGAAATCCGGTTGACAGATCGTCAATCACGGCAACGCTCCAGCCGGCATCGAGCAAAGCGAGCACAGCATGGCTGCCTATGTATCCGGCACCGCCGGTCACTAATACGGGGACTTTGCGTGGGTCTGTCATTCCATAGCTGTTAGCAACTTCACCACCGGACGCACTAGCAAATTAACACCTCGCTCAGATTCGCACGCTAGGCGCAACACCCAAGGCTGGCATGAGATCAGCGAGGCGGCTACAAGCTGCAACAAAGGAGAGCATTATGGCTCAAATGGTTCGCAATTCTTTTGTCGTTCTGGCCCTTGCGGGATTGGCTGCATGTGCGTCGATCCCGGCCCCCAGTCCGGTAGAGGTCACGCGCTTCCATGATGCAGCAGCGCTACCTGCTGCGGAAACTGGAACGGTCTTCATCGCGAGTGCGCCGGGCGCAGAGGAAAATGCGCTGGAGCTGTCGCCATACAAATCTGCCGTGGCGCAAGAGCTGTCTAGGCTGGGCTACAGTGAAGCAAGCGCCGATCAGGCAATGTTTGTTGCCCAGGTCAGTGCGGACAGCTTTCGGATTGGCGAAGATGGCGGCAAGCGTGGTCCGGTCAGTGTTGGTTTGGGCGGCTCGACCGGATCCTATGGTTCGGGCGTTGGCCTGGGCATCGGCATCAACCTTGGCGGTGGAGGTTCGCACGAACGGATTGGCCACGAAATGCGCGTCATGATCCGCAACAAAGAAACCAGTCAAACCATCTGGGAAGGCCGTGCGGAATTCACAGCCTCGCCCAAGTCTGAATTCGTCAGCCCCGCGCAAAGCGCGACGGTCCTCGCTGAAGCGCTCTTCAGCGAATTCCCCGGCAACAATGGTGAAACCGTCAAAGTAAAGGCCCCTGAGTGACCAACATATCTATCGACGCCGCATTCGACAGCGGGAATATCGAAGTCCTGTCGATTGACGGCGCATGCGCGAAGCTTGCAATCCGGCCGGATAATATGAGTGAATTTGCACAGTGGTTTCACTTCCGCGTAGCAGGCGCAGCAGGTGAAGCGTTGACGCTCAAGATCACCAAGCTCAACAATTCTGCCTACACCGGCGGCTGGCCGGATTACGACGCGTGTGTATCGGAAGACCGCGAATATTGGGCGCGCGCTTCGAGCAGTTTCGAAAAAGACGAAGACAACGGCACGCTGACAATCAGCTATACACCTGCCAGCAATCTAGCGTGGTTTGCCTATTTCGCGCCCTACTCGATGGAGCGGCACCATGATCTGGTAGCGGAAGCCGCTGCGTGCGAAGGCGTAGAATACCTCCGTCTGGGCACGACACATGATGGCCAGCCAATTGATTGCCTGACGATGGGTGAAGGGCAAGCCGAAGTTTGGTTGACCGCGCGCCAGCATCCCGGCGAAACGCAGGCCGAATGGTGGATGGAAGGGGCACTGGAATGTCTGACCGATCCGACCGATCCGGTAGCGCTTGCACTACGAAAACGCTGCCGCTTCCACATTGTACCGAATTGCAATCCCGACGGATCACGCCGCGGTCATTTGCGCACAAACGCGCTGGGCGTAAATCTCAACCGCGAATGGCACGAACCGACTGCGCAAAGCTCGCCTGAAGTCCTCGCAATCCGCAATCATATGGACGCAACCGGTGTCGATTTCGCGATGGATGTGCATGGCGATGAAGCCATTCCTGCGGTTTTCCTGGCCGGTTACGAAGGCATTCCCGATCTTACCGAGGATCATCTGGAGGGATACAACAGCTATCAAGCGATCCTCGATCGGCGCACTCCGGATTTCCAGACTAAGCTGGGCTATCCCAAGGCCGCACCCGGCAAGGCCAATCTGTCGATGTGCACCACGCAAGTCGCACACCGCTTCAATGCCACCGCGATGACGCTGGAAATGCCTTACAAGGATCTGGCTGACGCGCCTGAACCCGAGCAAGGCTGGAGCCCCGAACGCTGCAAACTTCTGGGACGTGAATGCATGGCCGCGCTGCTAGAGTGGTTGGACCGCTAAATACTGCGCTTCGCTGCGAATTTCTGAAATTATGTGCTATCCTGCTGATACAAGTGGGAGATTAGCGATGCGTGATCAGTTATTTTTCACCCGGCGGAAGGCGTTGATCGGGACAGGCGCCGTCGCCGCGATGGCTGTATTTCCGGCTCGGGCGACCGCTCAGGGATTGGGGCTGGGAAACATACTCGGCAACGCGTCGGACAGCGCGCTCGACAAGCTGGCAGTGCCCGGAGCCTTCTACAATGATGAGGATGTTCGCATTGGCTTGCCAATAGTCGGCAACCCGCGGCGCGGCTTGCTTGGCTCTATCTTCCGCGCAGGCAGCAAGCTCGGTATTCTTGATGGTATCACCCGCAAGATAAACGATGCCGCCGGCGCAGCTGCGGGTGAAGCCAAACCGATTTTCCGTGCCTCAATCGATGAGTTATCGTTCGATGACATTCCCGGCATTGTCCGCGACAAAGAAGGGGGCACAAAGTATCTGCGAACCAGCGCGAATGACGAATTGCACATCAAGGTGAGCCCCTTGGTCGATACGGCACTCACCGATGTCGGTGTTTATGAGCAGTTCGACGGTCTGGCCGAAGAGCATAGCTTTATTCGCAACGCAGGGCTGAACCGCGAGAGCATCAACCGCAGCGTGACCGATCAGGCGTTGGACGGCATCTTTGCCTATATGGGCCGTGAGGAGCGCAAGTTTCGCGACAATCCTTTAGGCAATGTTGGAAAGGCGCTTGGCGACCTCTTTTGATAGATCAATCGTCAGACAGGCTTGCGGGGCCAAATGCCCGCGGAAGCAGCTCGGATAGTCGGGTCTCGACCACATCATCTGAACCCGCGCAGTAAACTATCGGATCGGTTGCCCCCAACTCGGCCATCTCGTTCAAGACCTGCCTGCACCGCCCGCAGGGGGTTACAGGCGCATCGGTATCGCCGATGACCGCTATTTCGTCCAAGCCGCCGCGATGACCATCATCCATCGCCTTCGCGATTGCGACGGTTTCCGCACATAGCGTCAGGCCATAGCTGGCATTCTCGATATTGGTCCCGGTCACGACGGTGCCATCCGCAAAACGTAGCGCCGCTCCAACGCGAAACTTGGAATAGGGCGAATAGGAATTCTCCAGCGCCCGTTTCGCCGCAGCGATCAGGCTGTCGCGATTATTGTCTTCACTCATAGCGCGCTTTCCTTCACGGCTGGACCACAACCCATTCTACCGGTACATCTGAAATCTCGCTACGGCGCGCAGCATTGGCTGTCCATAGTAACCAGGGGCGTCCGGCATAGCGCGGCTGAAACCGGTCGCGGACCAGCCACAAATCGCGCTCAATCCGGCCAGCCAATCCATAACGGGCTTCGAACTCTTCGGAGATGCGCAGGATCACGGGTTTGCCCGAATGCATTTCAACCTGATTGATGAACGTCAGAAGCTCGCTTTCCAACGCCGCGTCGCTGACGGGTGTCTCGCAGTCGTCGGCTAACCATTCAAGCGCAATGGCAGGCGGCAAAAGATCGGGATCGCGCGGAACCATTGTGACAAAGTTGGCCGATTGCCCGTCCGCACCGCTGCAGGGATCGAACCGGTGCACACCGCCGGACAAAAGCCCTGCGCGCCGGGCGGAGGCCAGACTTGCGGCGAATTGTGCATCCCTTTGGCTCGTTCCCGCACTGGCTTCCAGATAGGCAAAGCTAGCACCCAAAGCCCGTGCCGTATCAAAACCCACAGGGCCATGACGCTCACCGACGGAGATGCCCTGTTCGGCAAATGGCGCCTCGTCTGGTGCGAAATGCTGGATATCCCACCAATACCAGATGGCGAAACCCGCCAGTCCCAAAAGACCAAGCGCGAGAAGCCGGACCGACCATCGATGCTGCAAAGGCTTGCGCTTGCGGGCCATCCTAACCCTTGATGTGCAATACGCAGATCAGCGTGAAGAGCCGTCGCGCAGTTGGAAAATCAGTCTCGATCTTGCCATCAAGCCGCTCCAGCAACAGCTCGGCTGCCTGGTCATGAATTCCGCGGCGCGCCATATCGATCGTCTCGATCTCGCCAGGCGTGGCTTTGCGGATCGCTTGGTAATAGCTGTCGCAAATCGCAAAGTATTCGCGGATCGGCCGCCGAAAACGCGCCAGACCAAGCAACAGTGTCTCCAGCATCTCCTCCGCCTCGTTACGGATTTCCATCAGCAAGCGACCGTCCTGCACTGACAGCTGCAACCGGAAAGGTCCGGATGCGCCGCGCTGGGCACTGCGGATGGGCTTGAAACTGTTCTCTTCAATGAGATCATAAATCGCCACACGGCGCTCTTGTTCGATATCTGCATTGCGCCAGATTATCGTCTCTTCATCGAGAGCGACATGCGCGATGCGGTAGTCGGCAGAGGAATCGGATGGCTTGGCGGTCATGACGGATATCGCCTTCGCAGATGCAGCGCATAAGTTTCAAGCATTTCGACAATCCATCCACGCTATCCACAAGGCTGTGCGCCAATTTTGCAATCAATCTGCATCATTGCCTCTTGCCTTCTAACCCTGCCAGCGCGCAATGAACATGCATGTCGACCAGCGATATTCTTGAGCGGCCAGGAGCCGATGCAACAAAATCTGCCCGCCTCCCCGCAAACATTGAAGCGGAGGCCGCCTTCCTGGGCGCAGTTCTGATCGACAACCGCGTGATCGAGGAATTGCAAGCTCCATTACGCCCGGACCATTTCTTCGAGCCGCTGCACGAACGGATTTACGAGCGCATTCTCAAGCTGCTTGAGCGCAATGCGACCGCGAGCCCTGTCACACTCAAGCCCTATTTCGAGGCTGACGAGGCACTCAGGGAGCTGGGCGGGACGACCTATCTCGCCGGGCTGACGCAAGACGGATTGGGATTGCTGGCGGCAGGCGAGTTGGCGCAGCAGATCTATGATCTCGCATTGCTACGCGAACTAGTCAGCGTCGGGCGCGGGCTGGTCGAAGGCGCGCTCGACACCAGCGACGATGTCGCGCCGATGGAGCGCGTGGCAGAAGCAGAAGCCCAGCTATACAAGGTTGCTGAAGGCGCGGCGACGGGCAACGAGGCTTCCAGCTTCCGCAAGGCCGCGATGGAAGCCATCAAGATGGCCGAAGCCGCGATGAATTCGGGCGGCGGCCTGTCAGGCAAGACAACCGGTCTGGAAGTGATCGATCGGAAAACCTCGGGCCTTCACAATTCGGATCTTGTGATCCTTGCCGGTCGGCCGGGCATGGGCAAGACCTCGCTGGCGACCAATATCGCTTTCAATTGCGCGGAAGAGCATTTGAAATGGCAAAGCGACGGCGGTGAATTCCAATATGGCGCACCCGTGGCGTTTTTCAGTTTGGAGATGAGCGCGGATCAGCTCGCGACGCGTATTCTGGCCGAGCAGGCAGAGATCAGCTCTGAATCGCTGCGCAGCGGCAAGTTGACGCGTGACGAGTTCCAGAAACTTTCCTTTGCCAGTCAGCGATTGGCGGAACTTCCTTTATACATCGACGATACCCCCGCGCTGACAATTGCCGCGCTGCGTACCCGCGCGCGCCGGATGAAGCGCAAACACGATATTGGCCTGATTGTGGTCGACTACCTCCAGCTGCTGCAAGGCTCTGGCCGCGCGAATGACAACCGGGTCAATGAAATCTCTGAAATCAGCCGGGGTTTGAAGACGCTCGCGAAAGAGCTGAGCGTGCCGGTGATTGCACTATCGCAGCTCAGCCGTGCGGTTGAGCAACGTGAGGACAAGCGCCCGCAGCTTTCGGACCTGCGCGAATCCGGTTCAATCGAGCAAGACGCCGATATGGTGTGGTTCATCTATCGCGGTGACTATTACCACCTCTCGTTAAAGCCGGACACGCCCGATGGTAGCTCTTCCGAAGACGCGAAGGAAAAATATCGCCAATGGGAAGAAAAGCATGAGGAGCTGGTAGGCCGAGCCACTTTGATTGTCGCGAAGCAGCGTCACGGCTCAACCGGTAATGTGCCGCTGCATTTCCAGGCCGAGATCACAAAGTTCACTTCGCCCAACATCCGCGATTATTCGGACTGGGGTGAAGGCTAAGCCGGCTTACAACCCAAGATTGAGCCTGCGCGCGACTGTGTAGTCGAGCACTGAGACCAGAAACCACGACAATCGCCAACGGATACGATTGATCCAGCTGCCGCGCTCGTCATGCCATTCCTGAGTGATCGGCACGGAACCCTTGGTCATATGCTCGATAACCTCGCGCATCTTCGCAGCAAGTTCGACATCTTTCACGCGCACCATCAGCTCGAGGTTGAGGCGGATTGAACGCAGGTCAAAGTTCGCGCTGCCGAAATAGGTAACATCATCAACCACCAGCAATTTCATATGCAGTTTGCTGGCGTCGAACTCATAGATCTCGACATTGTCGCGCAGCAGCGCTCCGTAAAGTGCGCGCGATGCGCCAATTGTGGTCGTGTTGTCAGACTTACCCGCGGTTATCAGCCGCGCCTTCCCTTTGCGCGAGACCATGCGGATCAATCGCCTGATGCTGCGCGGAGGAGAGAAATAGGCCATGACCAGATCCAGACGCTCCGCCTGGGCCAGATCCTGCTTCACGATTCTTGCCCACGCACTGGTGATCTTCGATGGGCCACCGAGCAGGAGCTCCACATCGCCCCCGTCTTCATGCCAATCGCGTACCATGCGGCGGATTGCAAAGAATTGGGAGCCGCCATTGCCGACCCATTTTTCCAGTTCGGCAAACCATTCGACAAATCGGCCGACGGCCGCTCCTTCAAGCGCTACGCCCAGATCACACCAGCCGTTTTCCTGCGGAGTCGCGAAGTAATGGTCAGAGACATTGAAACCACCAGTGATAACCCGTTCATCATCGGCGATCACGAATTTCTGATGATTGCGAATAAGGTAGCGCACATTCCAGCGCGACTGGAACACGCTAACCTTTCCGCCGGCACGAATGATCGGATCCATGAAACTTTGTGGAGCATCGCTGCCGAAGGCATCGATAATCAGATGCACCTGCACACCGCGCTGCGCGGCCCGGATCAATGCGCCGCGCACTTTCGTGCCCGAGTGATCCGCCTGGAACATGTAAAAACACATTTTGAGCGAAGTCGTGGCACTGTCGATCAGCGCAATGAGCCCGTCCAGCCGCTCTTGCCCTGACAACATGAAACGCATGTCATGGCCTTTGGCTTGTACAGCGAAACCCGGCAGATCGCGGTAATCAACCTCGGGATCAGGATTGCTCAGTGTTCCGCCAGGTTCGGTCATTGCGTTCGCTTTAGCCAAAGGCGGGCCTGTTGTGCAATTTCTTGACTCAATGCACTGCGCAACCTAATTGGCGCGCTTCCCCGCAAACCTATTTGCATGAGAGGCCTGCATGGCACGCGTTACCGTTGAAGATTGCGTAGACAAGGTTCCGAACCGTTTCGATCTCGTTTTGCTGGCTGCCCAGCGCGCCCGCGAGATTTCCGGCGGTGCAGAAATGACCATTGATCGCGACCGGGACAAGAACCCCGTTGTTGCTCTGCGCGAAATCGCCGAGCAGACCATCAAGCCGAAAGAACTGCATGAAGCGATTGTGACCAATCTGCAGAAGATTTTGCCTGATGACGAAGACGAAGCCGATGATATCGGTTCGTTGAGCCAGTCGGCTGAGGCGCTGCGTATCACGGCCTCCGCGCCGACGCGTACCAATTCGATTGCGACCGATTTCGACGGCTGATTTTTTAGCTCGTCTGGTTACGAAGAGGCCGCCCCGCAACGGGCGGCCTTTTTGTTTGCGCGAAACCTGCCTATCATTGCTCTCGCGTTCGAAATGCAGGCAGGGGACTAATGAGCGACATTACTGAAGCGTTAGGAACAGCGGCTGAAGGCGGACTGCTTGCGAGAGCCATATCGAGGGATGGCACGCCAATTGAGAACGGCCACTTTGCCGAAGGGGCATGCCTCAATTGTGGTACAGAGCTGACCGGCAAGCATTGTCACGAATGTGGTCAGAAGGCGCACTTGCACCGCACGATCGGCGCATTTTTCCATGACCTGCTGCACGGCGCTCTGCATCTTGACGGCAAGGTCTGGCGCACGCTCCCTCTCTTGATCTTCAAACCGGGCCAATTGACGCGGCGCTATGTTGAAGGCGAAAGAACGTCATTTGTCAGCCCTATGGCTTTGTTTCTTTTCAGCGTGTTCCTGATGTTTGCAGTGTTTCAGGCGCTGGGCATCTCCGCACCGACCGACCTGAGCGGCGATGCTCGTGAAGAAGTCCAGCGTATCGTCGCAAACGAACAGAGCCGAATCGAAGATGAGATCTCAGAGCTGAACGAAAAGCTCGAAGAGCCCGAACTCGGCGATGCTTCGCGTTCCGCCCTCGAGCAGGAAAGGACAGAATTACTCGCCGAGCGGGATCTGCTCGATGCTAGAGGCACCGGAATCGCGCAATGGATCACGTCACGCGGAAATGATGCGGCCGATGACCTCCAGATCGCGGGACGCGCTCAGATAGAGGACGCAAAAGAGCGGCTCGCTGCGATGCCCGCGGATGCTCCGGAGCGAGCAGACCTCGCAGCTGAAATCGAAGCCGCAGAGCTCGCTATTCAGCAATTCGAACGTTTCGAGGAGGCGACAGCGGAAACAATCAAGATCCATGAAGACGGTACCGCGCAGATGACGATCGAGGAATCGGGCATCGGCTGGATCGATGAAGCCCTGACCAAATGGCGCAGCAACCCGAGCCTGATGCTCTACAAGCTGCAAGCGAATGCATATAAATTCAGCTGGCTACTGATCCCGATATCGATCCCGTTTGTCTGGATTCTGTTTGCGTGGAAGCGGCGCTTCAAAGCCTATGATCACGCGATATTCGTAACCTATTCGATCGCATTTGTTTCGCTACTTTTCATCGCGCTGTCGCTGGTTACGGCAGCGGGTATCGGTGGGGGTTGGGTATTCCTCGCACTCGCGATCATTCCTCCGCTTCACCTCTACAAGCATCTGAAATATGCCTACGGATTGACGCGGTTTGGAGCGCTGTGGCGACTGGCGCTGCTGCACGTCTTCATACTCGTGATCCTGCTGCTGTTCTTTCAGGTGCTTCTCTTGCTAGGCGCATTTTGAATTAGAAAAAGGCGCCCGGATTGCTCCGAGCGCCTTTAGATAGTTCAATTTAGCGGCGGGTAGAGTGCTATGCCCCTTGCGGCGCTGCTCCGCCTTCCCCACCGAACTTCTTGCCGGCCTTCGGAACTGTAGATCCGGAAGTCGGCACAACAGGTGTCGGGCCGGAAGGGTGATCGGGACGATCAATCTTGCCGTTCTTCATCAGCTGATCGATCTCTTCACCGGTCAACGTTTCGTATTCGAGCATAGCTTGCGCAAGCAGGTGCAACTTGTCTTCCTGACTTGTCAGAATTTCAGTCGCACGCTTCAATCCGCCTTCGACCAATTCCTTGATCTCTGCGTCGATCATCTTGTTGGTCTCTTCGCCGGACATCGTGCGCGCGGTTTGCCCCATGCCAAGATAGCCTTCCTGGCTTTGCTCGTACTGGAGCGGACCAAGCTTGTCCGACATTCCCCATTTGGTGACCATATTGCGCGCCAGATCAGTCGCATACTGGATGTCGCCAGAGGCGCCGGACGAAACCTTGTCGTGCCCGAAGATGATTTCTTCGGCCACGCGTCCCCCCATGGCAACCGCCAGGTTCGCATGCATCTTGTCGCGATGGTATGAGTAATTGTCCCGTTCCGGTAGGCGCATCACCATGCCCAGCGCGCGGCCGCGCGGAATGATCGTCGCTTTGTGAATCGGGTCAGACGCAGGCTCATTGATGCTGACCAAAGCATGGCCAGCCTCATGATATGCCGTCATCTTCTTTTCATCATCAGTCATGACCATAGAACGGCGCTCTGTGCCCATCATGACCTTGTCTTTGGCGTCTTCAAACTCCTGCATCGCAACAAGTCGCTTGTTGCGTCGAGCAGCCAATAGAGCCGCTTCATTGACGAGATTTGCAAGGTCTGCGCCAGAGAAGCCCGGCGTACCGCGCGCAATTGTGCGGGGGTTCACATCGGGAGCCAGCGGTACTTTCTTCATGTGCACGCCGAGGATCTTTTCGCGGCCATCGATGTCCGGAATGGGCACAACAACCTGACGGTCAAAACGGCCCGGACGCAGCAATGCTGGGTCCAGAACATCGGGACGGTTGGTTGCGGCAATGATGATGATGCCTTCATTGGCTTCAAAACCATCCATCTCGACCAGCAGTTGGTTCAGCGTTTGCTCGCGCTCGTCGTTCGAGTTGCCAAGGCCATGGCCACGCGAGCGGCCGACCGCATCAATTTCGTCGATGAAGAGGATACATGGCGCGTTCTTCTTCGCCTGCTCGAACATGTCGCGCACGCGGCTCGCGCCGACGCCAACAAACATTTCTACGAAGTCTGAACCTGAAATGGTGAAGAAAGGAACGCCTGCTTCGCCTGCGATCGCGCGGGCCAGCAGGGTTTTACCGGTGCCAGGGGAACCGACCAGTAGCGCGCCTTTCGGGATTTGACCGCCAAGCTTGGAGAAACGCTGCGGATCCTTCAGAAATTCGACGATTTCTTCAAGCTCTTCACGCGCTTCATCAATACCAGCAACATCGTCAAACGTGACCCGCCCCTGCCGCTCTGTCAGCATCTTGGCTTTGGATTTGCCGAAGCCCATGGCTCCGCCGCCGCCGCCTTTTTGCACTTGCCTCAAAGCGAAGATCGCAATGCCCAGGATCAACAGGAAGGGCAGCGAATTGATCAGGATATAAGCGAGAATGCCCATCTCCTGCTTCTCCGCCCCGGAATATTTCACGCCATTGTCGTCCAATAGAGCTGTCAAACCGGGATCATTCGCCACGGGAATCGTGCTGAAAGTCTCATTGTTCTTCATCACACCGGTAATGCGATCCGGCGCGACCTGAACTTCCTTGATCGTCCCCTCGGCAACTTTCTCACGGAATTCCGAATATGCGATTGCCGTTCCCGGCGTTTGGCCAGTGTTGCTGAACATCGAAACAGTCAGCAGAAGCGCCATAAATATGCCGCCCCAGATCATCAAAGTCTTGATCATCGGGTTCGGTCCCTCAGGGCCTTGGCCGCCGTTCGGGTCGCGTGGATCGTTCTGGTCGCTCATCGGACAAAGATTCCTTTCGTGCCGCATAATGTAGGCGCGCACAGGTGAATGGCAAGATAACCGCGCCTCATTGATTTGATACGGTTAGCTGGCACCTTTGGTTGCATAGGCGCGCAAGAAAACTTCGACGGCGCTCTCAATGCGTGCATCTCTCATCTCTGGATCGGCCGGCTCGCCAAAGCGCCGCTCAAGATCGCCCATCCCCTTACACATGGACACGAACTGCTCAGCAGCCATACCAGAATCCTCGATCGTCAATTCCCCGCGCTCTGCGCAGTGAGCGAGAAAAGCAGAAAACGCGGCCTTCATCCGCCACGGGCCCGCTTCGAGAAACGCCCGACCCAGGGTTGGTTCATGCTCGGTTTCAGCAGCGATACGTCGTTCAAATTGAACCATTTCTGGCCTGGACAAGAAGGCACACATGGCGTGACCAATCGATGTCAGCCGCTCCCGCACAGTTTGACCATGGGTGATCGTGCCGATCTGGAAATACCCGCGCATCTTTTCACACTCCAGCTCGACTGAAGCTGCAAACAAAGCGCGCTTGTCACCGAAGTGATTGTAGACCGTAACTTTGGACACGCCCGCATCAGCCGCGATCTGCTCAATCGATGATCCGGCGAAGCCGATGCTGAAAAAGGCGCGTGAGGCTGCCTCAACAATTGCGTCGCGTTTTGACTTATCGATAGGTCGCCCGCGCGCCTTGGCCGGAGCGACCAAACTATCGCTGGAACCGGATTGAGATAAGCGAGTTGACAAGCTGAACGCTCCCGTTCAATTAAACGATGCCGTTCATTAATGGGCGAGTCGAAGCGATTCGGCAACCCCGGCAGAGTCGCAACTCAACCGCAGAGGCCCCCCCAATGCTGTGGATCGCCATCCGTATGCTCACTGGAGACAAGACCAAGTTTTATGGTCTGGTGTTTGGCATTGGCTTTTCCGCCCTGCTGATCACGCAGCAGCTAACGATCTTCGTGAATCTGGTCGAGCGGGGCGCCAGCGGCGTTTACAACGTACCCACCGCCGAAGTCTGGGTGATGGACAACGTCAGCCGCACGACCGACGTGAGTTACGCCATGCCTGCAACCGCCCTCGACCGAGTGCGTTCAGTGCCCGGTGTCCAATGGGCCGTTCCGATGCTGCGCGCGCAAGCAAGCGTGCGCAACAAGGAAGGCGATCTTGAGGGCGTGGCCGTGATCGGAGTCGATGATGCGACGCTGATTGGCCTGCCCAAAAACATGGTCGAAGGTGACAAAATGCTGCTGGCTGCACCTGACTCAGTGTTCATCGATGACGTGG